>Ga0315314_1000620_pt1 | contig 36990 bp, 30 predicted proteins | sample TDP9_MG_FD_203631 | JGI IMG/M metagenome (GOLD analysis project Ga0315314, IMG submission 203631) | Freshwater sediment microbial communities from Lake Towuti, South Sulawesi, Indonesia - TDP9 | ecosystem: Environmental > Aquatic > Freshwater > Lake > Sediment | place: Indonesia: South Sulawesi... | reverse complement strand
CAGCTGGTAATAAAGAAGCAGCGTTTCAGTGAACCATCACAAACTATCTGGTCTGCTATGAGGAATAGCCCAATTTATTGGCTATTATTTGGGATTATTTTTCTTCTTTTTCTTCTCTTTCCTATTAGAATTCTCCTCAGGGGGCTATCCGGAATCTTCCAGACAGTTAGGCCAAGGGAGACCCTCGTTGCTCCACCCGCTCAAATTCTTGGTCCAGGTGCTACCATTGAACTTGGTGCTCCTGGGAGAGTCGAAGAAAAACTTGGCGAGAAAATGGAAAAAAAGACTTCGCATCCTTTCGACTTTATTAATCAGAGCAACATAAAACATCTGCTCTACTTGTTAAAGGATGAGTCGGCGGAGACAATTTCCTTGATTATCTCCTATCTGAATCCAAGGGAAGCTACCCAGGTAATAGCTTCTCTTCCTCGAGACGTTAAAGCCGCAGTTACTGAGAGGCTTGCCAGGGTAAGAGGATTGCCCCCTGAAGTGGTAGACGCAATGGAAGCAGATATTAAAGGAAGGATTGATTACATCGTTGGTGGAACTGAGCAATTAGTGCAAATAGTCGATGAAGCAGACGAAACTACAAGGGAAGAAATGTTGCAATCTTTAAGGCAGAAGGATCCTGAGTTGGCAGAGAAGGTCAGGAAACAGATATTCACATTTGAAGACATTGCCTATCTTGACAACATAAGTTTTCAGACGGTTCTAAGGCAGGTGGACTTAGGAACGGTTTCATTAGCCCTGAAAGGAAGTCCTGAAGAGTTCAAGGATAAGATTATGGGTAAACTTTCCGAAGGTGCCCAGGCGATGCTCAGGCAGGAAATGGAGCTGGGTAAACCCACGGGAAAACAGAAGATAGAAGACGCCCAGCGGAGAATCATTAGAGTAGTGCGTGACTTGCAGAAAGCGGGAAGGGTTCCATTTGAACTTGCAGGCGAAAAGCGAGAGAGTGGTGAGTCGGCTGTAGTGGAGGAAGAGACGGAGGGGGTTGCTGTGCGGACCTTCCGTCCTCCTGAAGAAGAACCCTCACCAGCTGCCACGGCTTCTCCTGTCAATCCCACAAGACTAGTTGAAAAGGTTAGAGCAAAGGCTATCTGGATAGCGATGCCAGTGATTATAGCAATGTTAATAGCTGGCTTCTGGTGGTACCAGCGCTCAATAGCGAAAAAGAGAATGGCGGGAACACCTTCGACGCGAGCACCTATAGAGGGAGTGAAATGAAGGCAAGAGACACAGTTCATAGTTCATAGTTGGTAGTTCATAGTTGGTAGACAAGGAAATTTGGAAGATATCTATGAACTACGAACTAATAACTACGAACTAATAACTACGAACTGTAGGGGGTGTAACTATGGATTTTATGACTATTCTTGGGCTTCTTTTAGGTTGTGGAGCCGTTTATTATGTTATGGCGCAAGGCCAGATTACATCTCTTCTCTTCAATTTGAGTGCGGCCATTCTGGTTTTCGGAGGCACAATTGCCTCCACTTTGATTAGCTATCCTTTTAAAATCATTAAACAGGCGCCTAAGGCCGTGAAGCTGGTAATGTTTCCTTCGAAGAGATATACCGCGTCTGAGGCAATTGATACATTGGTTAGATTGGCGACAGTGGCTAAGATGGGAGGGATTGCGGTTTTGGCAAACGAGATTCATAATCTGAGGGATAACTTTCTCATTGATGGTATTCAGATGATAATCGATAATCTTGACCCTGAAATGATTCGTGAGAATCTGGAAAAGGAGATAGTGTTTACCAGGAGGAGGCATCAGCAAATTAGTGGCATCTTCCGGACAATGGGGACTTACGCTCCGATATTTGGACTCTTGGGAACACTCATTGGGGTTGTCCAGGTACTGAGGAACTTAGCAGACCCCACCACTATGGGCGCTTCTATGGCGATTGCTGTAACAACGACTTTCTATGGTATTTTCGGAACGAACTTCCTTTTCCTCCCCATAGCCGGGAAATTGAATGCCCACAGCGAAGAGGAGCTCTTGCTTAAGGAAGTGATGATTGAGGGGATTCTATCCATTCAAAAGGGCGAAATTCCTCTTATTGTGGAGAGAAAATTACAGGCGTTTCTTGCGTATAAGCTTCGCAAAAGGCCCTAAATGAGGATGGCTCAATAAATTGAGCCCCTACAAAAATTTACAATTTTTGATCTCCTATTTTGGATTTTGGGATTTGGATTTTGGGATTTATAATGTAGGGGTTCGATTCATCGAATCCACAACTCAAGAGGTGTAAAATGGTTCTAAGAACAGAAATAAGAGAGTCAAGAAGGAGGGGGAGAAGCCCCATCTGGCTAACTATATATTCGGATTTGATGACCAATCTTATGCTCTTCTTTCTGATGTTATTTGGAACCAGCAGGATGGCTGGAGATGTTCAAAAGACAGTCTTTAAGGCTATTCGCATGGAATTTAGTAGGAAGGAAGAAATATCTGTAAAGAAGGAAGAAGAAGCTATCAAGAAGATGGTAGATTATGTGGAGGAGAGGAGACTTAGCAGTTTTGCCACTGTAAGGGTGAGCGAGCAGAGGGTGAGAATAATGTTGGCTGATCCGGTTCTCTTCGATTTGGGGGAAAGTGAATTGAAGTCTTCTGCTATCCCGGTTCTTCACCAGGTAGCAGGGCTTCTTAAAGATATACCCAATGCTGTTCTGGTAGAGGGGCACACTGATGATAGGCCGATAATTGGCGAAAAGTTCCGCTCTAATTGGGAGCTTTCAGCTGCTCGTGCCTTCAGCGTGATAAGATACTTTATCAAAGAAGAGAATATAAAACCCGAGAGGCTGTCTGCATTGGGCTATGGTGAGCACAGGCCACTTTATCCCAACGATACTGAGGAAAATCGGGCCAAGAACCGTAGGATAGAAATTAACATTGTCCGTATACCATAATATCTCTGGACTCCTCCCGAAAGGGAGGGTCGGGCGACCATAAAGGTCGCCCCTACGCTCTGAAGAGTGCTCGACCAAAAAATAATTAGTTCGTAGTTCGTAGTTCATAGTTTTTAGTCTATGAACGATGAACTAAAGCGAACGAAGTGTAGGGGCGAGCTTGCTCGCCCACCAACTGGTGGGTCGTCCTTTAGGGTGAAGGAGAGGGTGGGAAGTTATGCAAGATAAAGATGGATATCTCTTAGAAACCGAAGAAGAAGGTATGCCAGAGGTCACTATGTGGGTTGTCCCTTACGGCAATCTGATGACCATTTTGATGATTTTCTTTCTCCTTCTATATGGTTTCTCGTTTGTGGTAAGTGGAGTAAGGTTTGAAACAATAATTCAGTCACTTCAGAAAGATGTGGGCGGTGAGGTGAACAAGGAGTATATGGAGAGAGTAATTAGTAGGGTTAGAGAGAGAGAAGTGGCAAAGGAGATGGATGGACTTATTGATGAGAAAGGTCTAAAGAAGTTCGCCAATGTCGAAATAGACAAGGAAGGAATAAAAGTAGTATTTCGAAGTCCTGTAATTTTCGACCTAGGAAAGGATGAGCTAAAGGGGGAAACTATTTCTGTCTTGAGCGAGGTGGCCAAAGTAATTAAAGATATGCCTAACGAAATAGTAGTTGAAGGTCATACGGACGATAAGCCCATCATAGGCGGTAAATTCCGTTCTAACTGGGAACTTTCAGCTAATAGAGCTTTCAATGTACTCAGGTATTTTATTGAGCAGGGAATAGACCCCAGAAGGCTTTCGGCAATAGGTTATGGAGAGTATATGCCACTTTATCCCAACGATACAGAGGAGCATCGTGCGTTTAACCGAAGAATAGAAATTGATATAGTTTCTATGAAATAAATATGTAGGGGCTCAATTTATTGAGTCCGTTTTTGCGGGTTCGATGAATCGAACCCCTACAATAGGCACCATTTCAAATCGTGAAATGGAGGATAATGATGCCAAAACAGATCAAATTATTTCACAAGTTCGCTTTAATTATGGTTCTTCTGGTAGTTGTACCTTTACTGATTCAGGGAATTAGGATGATTAGTATTAACCGGGAAGCTCTAGAGCTCTCGGTTCTGGAGACTCACACCAGATTGGCTCAAGCGATAGCAGAAGATATTAATGAGTATGTATCAGGGCTGAATTTAGATTTGGCTTTTGTTCTGGCTTTTGAGAAATTTCCCAAGATGTCCTGGCAGGAGAAAATGAAGGTTCTCCTTTCCGTTCTTTCCCGTCACGACGATTTCATTCTCATATCCGTATTGAATGGGAAGGGTGATGAAGTGATTAAAGTGGATAATCCAAGCTTTGCACAGGAGTCCTCCAGACTAGTGAGTAGAAGCGAGGACCCATCTTTTCTCGAAGCCAAAAAGACAGGGGTTCCTCAGGTGGGAAATATCTATTATGAGCGGAACTTACCCAGGATAAACGTGGTTTATCCCCTTGAGGTTGATTACGAATATGTTTTTGTTACAGCGACTTTAAGTAAGCTCTGGCGGAAGATTAATGGGATTAGAATTGGAAAGACGGGATTTGCTTTTCTTATAGACAGCCAAGGCAGAACGATTTTTCACCCCGAATTGGAAAGAGCAAAAAATTTTGAGAAAATAACCAGGCTTCCTATTGTCAAGCAAGCTTTAGCTCAACTTGGGAACCCTGTTGTTGAGGACGTCTCAAGTGAAGGATTTCATGATGAGAACGGGTCTGGGGTGGTAGGGGCGTATGCTTGGGCGGAAAGTTTGCATTGGGGAGTAATTATGCAACAAAGTAAGGGAGAAGCTTACAGTTCTATGGCCCGTATGAAAGTGAACGCAGCCCTCTGGACACTGCTTAGCATCGCAGGCTCGGTGTTCATAGCCTTCTACTTGGCAAAAAGCTTGAGCCGTCCGATTCTGGAATTGATGGCCGGCGCAGAAAGACTAGGAGAGGGCGATTTCAGTCATGAGGTAAAGGTTAGGACACGTGATGAAATTTCTACTCTGGCAAATACATTCAATTTTATGGTTAAGAAATTGAAAGAGTTTCAGGAGCAGCTAGTTCTTCGAGAAAAGCTGGCCGCGGTTGGCCAGATGGCTTCTGTAGTCGGTCATGAAATTCGCAATCCGCTGGGCGTAATCAACAATGCTATTTACTATATTAGAACAAAGCTTGAAATGTCTTCCGGAAAAGAACTGGATCCCAAGATTCAAAAACACATTGGAATCATAGAGAAGGAGATAGTTGCTTCTAACAAGATTGTTAATGACCTATTGGGCTTCTCTCGCACTAGGCCACCAATGGCTCAACCCTCAGAACTTAATAGAATAATCGAGGAGGCCCTGTCGGTTGTGTCTATCCCTGAGACCGTGAAGGTGGAGATAGACCTCTCTTTGGACCTCCCTCCTACGCTTGTAAACCCGGATGAGATTCGTCAAGTGTTCGTAAATCTTATCAACAACGCCTGGCAGGCCATGCCAGAGGGAGGGACACTAAAAGTCCGGAGTTACATTGAAGAGGAGATGGCTCAGGTGGAAATTACTGACACAGGCTGTGGAATTTCTCCTGAAAATATGAAGAAATTGTTCACTCCATTCTTCAGTACCAAAACCAAGGGTACGGGATTGGGATTGGCAGCAGTCCATAGAATTCTGGAGAGACACAAGGGTAAAATCAAAGTTAGAAGCCGAGTAAGACAAGGAACTACTTTCATCGTCGGTTTGCCGCTATCTAAATGAAAAATGAAATATGGAAAAATAAGGACATACCCGACTTTTTGATTATGCACAGATTGAATCTGTGCCTACAATAGCATTTGTAGGCACGGTTTCAACCGTGCAGGAATTTAGTCGGCACCATCAGAAGTGCCCAACCACTTAAGAAGGAGGAGAGGAATGGCCAAAAATGTCAATCTCTTGATTGTAGACGATGACATAAGCTTGTTGCAAACAATAGGCGATATTTTTCAAGACAGGGGATATAATGTGGCTATGGTGGAAGACGGACATAGAGCGATTAGATTAGTAAGCAGTAGATATTTTGATGTTATTCTCATAGACCTTAGAATGCCAGGCATAAATGGCCTGGAGACTTACAAGAAAATAAAAGAAATTACGCCTACTGCTGCAGTAATAATGATGACGGGGGATAGCAAAGAAGATTTGGTCAAGAAGGCTATAGAGGAGGGAGCCTATACCGTTATTTATAAGCCATTTAATGTTAAGAGAGTCATTAAGGTTGTTGAAGAAGCTGTGAAGAAACCTGTAATTCTTATAGTGGATGATAGGATAGAAGATAGGGAAACCTTAAAGGATATATTGGCCGGGAAAGGATACAGGACAGTCCTCGCCAAGGATGGGTATGAAGCTGTGGCGTTTACACGAAAAGGTAATTTCGATGTGATTCTCTTAGATATAAAGATGCCGGGGATGGATGGTGTCAAGGCCCTGGAAAGGATTAAGGAACTTAGACCTGAAACGGGCGTAATAATGATGACTGCCTATTCAATGGAAGAATTCGTAGAAGAGTCTCTCAGAAAGGGAGCTTACACCTGCCTGGTTAAGCCAATTGATGTGGAAAAAATGTTAGACGCTATCCAGAAGGTTCGCGACTTGAGTAGAAAATTGAGAAAAGAAGAGGCTGAGATACTGATAGTGGATGACGATGCAAATTATAGAGAGACAGTGGCTGACCTCCTCGAAGACGAGGGTTACAAGGTTATGAAGGTAGAAACCGGAACGGCTGCAATTGAGGAAGTTAAAAAGAAGTTCTTTGATGTGGTTCTGGCCGATTTCAAACTGGCTGATACTACTGGCTTGGAATTAGCCAAAAAAATCAAGGAAATAGATAAAGACACTTATGTAATATTGGTTACGGGACATGCCTCTTTAGAAACAGCCTTGAAGGCTATTGAAATGAGAGAAGAAATTTATGGTTACGTTCTCAAGGGTGAAGGACGTGACCCCAGGCAACTCAAGTGGACGATAAAGAGCGCCCTACGCGAGCAGAGTCTCGCCCGGGATAAGATGAAAGCAGAGAGCGAGTTGAGAAGAGCAAACAAGAGGTTAGAAGAACTTTCGATTACTGATGATTTGACAGGAATATTTAATCGGAGAAATTTCTACGAAAAGCTTTCACAGGAGATAGCCAGGGCTGACCGTCATAAGCGTCCTGTTTCCTTATTGATGTTTGATGTGGACCATTTTAAATCGTATAATGATACCCATGGTCATCTGGCTGGAAATAGAATTCTCGAAAGAGTGGGAAGGATAGTTTCAGAGGAAATCAGGGAGACCGACTGCGGATTTCGCTATGGCGGGGATGAATTTACTCTAATTCTGCCAGAAACATCGAAAGAAAATGCAAGAGTAGTGGCTGATAGAATTAGAAAGGCTTTTGAAAAATGCAAGTTCGATGAGACGACCCTGAGCATAGGTATTGCTCAATACGACCTCGAGAGCGATTTGGATATATTAATAAAACATGCTGATGAGGCAATGTATAAAGCGAAAAATCAGGGAGGAAATAGAATCGAGATTTACGGAATGTAGCAGTAGCGTAGGAGCGACACGTAGTTTACCGATATGTGGGGATGGTCGCCTGGAGGAAGAGACGGCATGCCGAAAGACCGGCAGGAACTGCGTCCGTCCTCTACAGTTCTGGATGAAATTGTAGGGGCTCAATTTATTGAGCCCGTGTTCGCGGGTTTGATAAATCAAACCCCTACAGGACAGTCTGTAGGGACGGCACAAAGTCCGTCCCCTACAAGCTAATACGGAAAAAACAGGGAGGAAAAGATGGCTAAGAAGGTTAATCTGCTAATTGTGGATGATGATGTGGAAACTTTGAGAACTCTGGATGATATCTTTGAAGATAGAGGTTATATTGTTACGCTGGCCGAGGACGGGTATAAGGCGATAGAATTTGCAAAGAAGATGTTTTTCGATATTATTCTTATGGATGTTAAAATGCCAGGCATAAACGGCTTAGAGACGTTCAAGGAAATAAAGAAAATTTGTCCTTCTGCGGTAGTGGTAATGATGACAGGGCATTCGGTAGAGGAATTATTGAGGCAGGCAATTGAGGAAGGAGCTTATGCAGTTGTTTACAAGCCTTTTGATGTAAGGAAGCTCTTTCAGACTATCGAGGGCGCCTTGACAAGACCTCTAATTATGGTTGTGGATGACCTGGTGGAAGACAGAGAAACTTTGAAAGATATTCTGATTAACAAAGGATACCGAGTGGTCACCGCAAGCGATGGGTATGAGGCACTAAGCATGGTTCCCAAGGCAAATTTTGATATAATACTTCTTGATGTAAAAATGCCCAGAATGGACGGTATTAAGACCCTCGAATGGATTAAAGAGATGAATCCAGAAACAGGTGTAATAATGATGAGTGCGTATTCAATGGATGAATTTGTGGGAAAGGCATTGAGAGAGGGTGCTCTTGCATTTCTTTATAAACCTTTCGATATGAAGAAAATGTTCAGAATAATTGACGAATACCGACAGGAAAAGAAGAAAGAAGAGGAAAACGAAAAAAAATAGCTTGATTACCTAAGGTCTACTTCCGAGGAGGAAAATAGGGTGAAGAAGACAAATATCCTCATTGTGGATGACGAAATCGATCTTCTGGAAACCTTGGGAGATATTTTTGAGAGCAAAGGCTATAATGTAACAATGGTGGAAGATGGAAATAAGGCGACCGAACTCTTAAGAAGGAAATACTTCGATGTCGTCCTCATGGACCTCAAAATGCCGGGGATAAGTGGCGTGGATAGCTTCAAAGAAGTAAAGAGGCTCCATCCCTCAGCCGCTATAATAATGATGACTGCTGGAAGTGTAGGCGAGAACATAAAGGAGGCTCTGGGAGCTGGAGTTGATGCTGTTGTCGATAAACCTTTTAATGTGAAAAAGCTTGTGGCTACTATTGAATCTATCCTGGAAAGGCCTTTAATTTTGGTGGTCGATGATAGGGTTGAAGATCGTGAGACTCTAAGGGATATTCTGGTTGACAAAAAGTACAGGGCATTCGTAGCTAAAGATGGCTACGAAGCAATCGATATTGTTCGGAGAAGCGATTTCGATGTCATACTCTTAGACATAAGGATGCCAGGAATGGATGGGATGGAAGTTCTGGAAGTGGTGAAACAGATTAAACCGGATGTAGGCGTAGTAATGATGACAGGATACTCTTCAGAGGGGCTGGCGGGAAAGTCCTTAAAGAGGGGGGCCTATACCTGTCTGTATAAGCCGTTCCTGGACATGGAGAAGTTGCTGAAGGTAATAGAGGAGGTTCAGGAGCAAAGGAAAGGATTCGGTTTTTCCTGGCAGAGAGAGAGAGTCCTCTTAGTTGATGAGGAACCAGCCCACAAAGAAACAATTTCAAATGTATTGACGGGAGAAGGGTACAGCATAGTTCCAGTCAGTAACGGCTCAGAAGCGCTAAAGAGAGCAGAGGAGAGTTTCTTCAATGTTGCACTTATAGACTTGAAGTTGCCTGATATGAGTGGTCTTGAATTGGCAACCAAATTGAAGGAGAAGAATAGAAGAATCTGCGTTGTTGTGATGAGCGGATTCAGAGCACTCGATTTAGAGACTCTCGAAGAGCCAACAAAAGAAGCAATCTTTGATTACTTAATAGAACCGATAGATCCAGCCCAGTTAAAACGAGTTATAAAAGAAGGTTTAAGAGAACAAAAGAGGTGGTAAAGTGAGGGATGAAGCCTGCCCGTGCCTGGCACGAGCCACGGCCAGGGGGGCACGAGCTACGGCCAGGGGGATAGATTTCGGAGTCGCTCGGTCAGAACCTCGCTCTAATTCCGCCAGCGCTGGGGCAAAACCCGGCGGAATTGAAGTAGCGGGCTCAATAAATTGAGCCCCTACAAACAGGCGAAGGCAAAGCTTGCACTTTGTTGCTAGTTCTAATTCTTAGAAAGGGAGGATAAATTATGAATTGCAGAACAGAAAAATTTGGGAAAGCGAAAAGGAGTTTCAAGTTCTATTTACTTTTGATTAGTATTATTGCGGTTTGGGATTTCAGCCTACTTTGGGCTGGAGGAGAAGGAGACGCTGAAATGCTTGCTTTCAATACCTCTAAGAAAGGCTTGGCACCTCCTGGGGAAAGTATTTTGGCTGGGCAAGGCACGGGCAATTGGGAATCCTCTTCTCCCTCGGGTTTTAAGCTAAACGAGGGGTATCCTCGTCCACGCATCTTTACCCCAAATGGTGATACTAGCAATGAAGAGGTAACTTTCAAATATGAAAATATTAATGAGAGTAGCATAGTTTGCTGGATTTATGATATCAAAGGGGCGGTGGTAAGACAGCTCGATATCGAAAGTTGGAAAACAGAGTTCACCTGGGATGGGAGGGATGAGAACAAGAAGGTGGCTCCCAGTGGAATATATATCTACCAGATAGAAGTAGAAGGTCAAACCATAAATGGGACAATTGTGCTTGCAAAATAGCAATTTGCATTTTTGCACGGTTGAAACCGTGCCTACAAAATCGACTTGCACGGTTGAAACCGTGCCTACAAAATCGACTTGCACGGTTGAAACCGTGCCTACAAATGCCAATGTAGGCACAAATTCAATTTGTGCATAAGCTCTGCCATTGGGGAAAAGATGAAGCGGGTAAATAGAAGAGTCATTTTGATAGGGCTTTTAACCTTGCTCTGCAGTATAATGTCTAATGTCTCGTTTGGGGATTTTGAGGACCTTGGCGTAGGAGCGCGACCCATTGGAATGGGGAGTGCCTTTGTTGCTCTGGTTGACGATGTCCACTCCATCTATTATAATCCTGCTGGATTGAGTCAACTAACCCATATAGAATTCACCAGCGGATATGGAAAACTCTACTGGGGACTGGACGACAGGAGTAACCTGGGGAATGCATTTATAGGTTATGCTCACCCTCTGGCAAAATTTGGTGGAATAGGAGTGGGTTGGCTGAGTCTGGGCCTGAACAGTCTTTATCGAGAAGATACTTTTATCTTCTCTTATGGCAATAGGTTATATAGTTCGCTTTCTGCCGGGCTGACCTTCAAATTGCTATCTAAACGGTATGATAGTAACGAATACACAAAGTCCGACCCCCTTTTTCAGAAAAAAGGTTATTCCAGGACAGGATTTAGTGGTGATCTGGGACTTTTATATAATTTTACGTCGAATATTTCCTTCGGACTTTCCATCAAGGATATTATTCAGCCAAACATGGATTTGGAAGATAAGAGAGACAAGGTTCCATTGGAAGTAGGAATAGGTGTTGCTTACGGGGATAAAAGTAATTTAATCAATTTCGCACTGGACACTACTTATAAAGACGGAAAGTTTAATATCTCTGCTGGTGCAGAGAAGTGGTTCTCAGGTAAGTCAGCGGGAGTGCGGGGAGGGATGGAGATAGGGAGTAATGGGTGGAAGAGTTTTTCTCTGGGAGGAAGTTACCAGGTATCTCCGTTCGAAATAGATTATGCTTTCATCTATCCACTTTCGGGGCTGAGAGGGACTTATGGTTCTCACCGTTTCTCATTGACATTACGCTTTGGTGGAGTTAAGCATAGACTATCAGAAATGATGGGGTCCCCACCAGCAGAAACAACCATTCCAACGAAACCTTTAACCGAAGAAGAGAAGATAGAGAAAATGAAGACATACTATTATCGTGGAGTTGACTACTTCAAAAGAGGCGAAGATGAGGCTGCTATTGCCGAATTTGAGAAGGTTCTGGAATTGAAACCGGATCATGCTCAATCGCTAAAACTTATTGAGCGAGCAAGGGAAAGAATAAAAATTAAAAAATAGATAGAGGGAAGATGAAAAAAAATGGCGTAGGGATGGGAGTTTACCTTTTTACGCTATTTGTGATTCTATTCCTTTCCTTTGCCAGAGATGGTAGTACAGGAGGAATATCGACTACCTTTACTGAGGTGACTGTCCAGAACTTAAGTATCGGAAAGAACTATGCGATTGGGCAGAAAGTTGGTCGTCAGTTGCAGGTCAGGAATAGCGGGGAAGATTCGATTGAGTTGAAAGTGGAAGTATTGGTGCCGTCCAAAAGTGAATTGAAGGAGGGGTACGAGCCAATTCCCGACGCTTCCTGGGTAGAGTTGGAAAGGGATTACTTTTCTGTCGAGCCGTCAGAACTTGCAGTGACAGATGTAATTGTAACTATTCCCAGCGATAAGAAATATCTGGGCAAGAAATATCAAGCTTACATCTGGTCGCATACTGTTGGCAAGGGCAAGTTACCCATTGCTTTGGGTTTGAAGAGTAGACTTCTGCTTGAAATTTCTGAAAAGGAAAGGGATTTATCTCAAGAGTTTGCAGGAAGATTTGACTTCGCTGTTTTTCCAGACGAGATGGTATTGGAAAATGTAAAGTTAGGGAAAGTTTACGATGTTAAGAAAATGTTTGGAAAGGTATTGGAAGTGGAAAATCGTAGTCATTATCCTCACATTTACGAAATAAGAAGTATCTCTGCAAAAAGAGCAGGAATAAGGGTTGAAAATGGATATGAGAATTGTCCGGACCCAGATTTTTTGACTTTTGATAACTCGAAATTTGGTCTGAAAGGAAAGAAAAAAAACAAAGTAAAAATGTACATTAACTTTCCAAAAAAAGAAGAATATGCTGGCAAGAAATATGTATTCGTTGTTAGGATAAGGCTCCTGGAAGAAGAGTTTCTTTTGAATCGCCATTTAAAAATTTACCTGACTACATCAGCGGAATTTTAGACGCCGACCTTCAACATTTCCCTTGACTTCACCTTCCCGATTTGATAAACTTTTTTGGCCTTCCCTTTGGTTGGCGTAGAAATCAGCCGATACGCTTGAATCGCCCGATTTCATCGGGCAATCCCCCCAAAAACCTGGAGTCCCCCCGAGTTCATCGGGGATTATTCCTCCCTTTCGGGAGGACTCAAATTCATTAGAGGACTCTATATGGTGACTGTCCCAAAGGGAATATTTTATGGAACATTCAGATTTCGTCCATCTACATCTCCATACTGAATATAGCCTTCTTGACGGTGCCTGTCGTATTTTGGATAACCGTGGAGGTCCCGGGAACCTCATTCAGCGAGCATACCAGTACAGGATGCCGGCATTAGGGATTACTGACCACGGGAATATGTTTGGCGCAATTGACTTTTACCAGGTATGCGTGAAAAGCGGGATAAAACCGATTATAGGTTGCGAAGTCTATGTTGCTCCAGGAAGCCGGTATGTTAAGGAGGGGAGCGGCATATCAGAGGCAGCAAATCATTTAATCCTTTTGGCGAAGGACAGAACTGGGTATGAGAATTTGATAAAACTGGTAAGTATCGGTTATCTTGAAGGCTTCTACTACAGGCCCCGGGTAGATAAGGAAGTACTTAAGGACTACTCTAAGGGATTGGTATGTTTGACCGGTTGCCTTAAGAGCGAGGTTTCGTACGCTATATTAAATGACGACCAGGATAAGGCCAAGAAGACCGTCTCTTTCTATGGCGAGATTTTCGGTAAAGAGAACCTCTACCTCGAACTGATAGATAATGGAATCAGTGAACAGAGGAAGGTCTGCCAGGAATTAATTAAATTAGGGAAAGAGATGGAAATTCCATTGGTAGCTACCAATGATTGCCATTATGTGGATAAAGCTGATGCATATGCACAGGAGATACTTCTCTGTATTGGCACTGGCAAAACGCTCGATGACCCCTCCCACCTGAAATTTTCTACGGAAGAATTCTACTTTAAATCCCCTCAGGAGATGAAGCAAATTTTTGCTGAAATCCCACAGGCAATAAGCAATACAATAGAGATTACTGAAAAGTGTAGTCTGCAGCTCGATTTTGAAACAATTCATTTGCCCGATTACAAGATTCCGGAAAAGTATAACCTCGATGAATATTTAAGAAACCTCTGTGAACAGGGCTTGAACAAGAGGTATACGGAAGTTACGCCCGATATACGGAGACGCCTGGACTATGAGCTCTCGGTCATAAGCGAGATGGGGTTTGCCAGTTATTTTGTGATTGTATGGGATTTCATAGAGTATGCGAAACGTCAAAAGATAATGGTGGGTCCTGGCAGAGGGTCTGGTGCTGGAAGTCTCGTTGCCTATGTTTTGGGAATTACTGAGCTCGACCCCTTGAAGTATGGTCTTCTATTTGAGAGATTTCTAAATCCTGGAAGGAAGAGTATGCCGGATCTCGATATCGATTTTGCCGATAATGGACGGGATAGGGTTATCGATTATGTGAAGGAGAAATACGGGCAAAAAAATGTTGCTCAGATTATAACCTTCGGAACTATGTTGGCAAGGGCTGTGGTCAGAGATACTGGCAGGGTATTGAATATTCCTCTACTTGAGGTGGATGGAATTGCCAAATTGATTCCTTTTGGTGAGACAATACAAGGAGCTTTACAGTTGGTGCCCGAACTGAAAAGCAGATATGAAACTGATGGCGTAGTCAGGAATCTCCTGGATATGGCTCAGAGAATTGAAGGAATCAAGCGCCATACGGGTGTTCATGCAGCAGGAATTGTAATTGCCCCGGGGGAGATGGTTAACTATGTGCCGCTGGCAAAGAGTGGCAAGAATGTGGTAACTACTCAGTACGAAGATGCTGCATTAGTTAGCCTGGGACTTTTAAAAATAGATTTTCTGGGATTGAGAACGCTGACTGTGATTGATGAAGCCTTGAAGCTCATAAGTAAGAGAGCAAAAGAGGTTCCGAAAGAACCCTCTGATATCCCACTCGATGACAGGGAAACATACAAACTTTTAGGGGAAGCAAAGTCTGCTGGAGTCTTTCAACTGGAAAGCCCAGGCATGAGAGACCTTTTGAGAAAGTTAGAGCCGACAGAATTTTCCGACCTGATCGCCCTTGTGGCGCTCTATCGCCCCGGTCCTATTGGGAGCGGAATGGTCGATGAGTTTGTAGCGAGAAAACACAAGCGTGCGAAAATAAGCTACGAGCATCTCTTGCTTGAACCTATCCTAAAGGATACATATGGTGTAATCCTCTATCAGGAAGACGTTATGCGGATTGCTACCGAATTAGCAGGCTTTACCCCGGAACAGGCTGATGTCTTGCGTCAGGCGATGGGAAAGAAGATCGCTATAGAAATTGAGAGACAAAGAGAGAATTTTGTAAAAGGGGCAGGAAATAAAGGGATTTCTACAGGAAAAGCAAACAGAATATTCGATGCCATGGTGAAATTTGGTGGATACGGTTTCAATAAGTCCCACGCAAGTGCCTATGCGCTTCTCGCTTACCAGACTGCTTGGCTCAAAGCAAACTATCCACTCGAATATATGACAGTACTCCTGAGTAGCGAAATGGAGAATACCGATAAGATCGTAGAATATATAACCGAATGTCATCAGATGGGCATCATTGTGCTGCCACCAAGTGTAGAGAAGAGTTTTTCAGAATTTAGGATAGAAAATGGGAATATTCGCTTTGGTCTTTTAGCCATTAAGAATGTGGGGCAGGGGGCTATACATTCCATTGTGGGTGCTCGGGAACTCGGAGGAGCATTCAAATCACTATACGATTTTTGCATTCGGGTTGACTTGAGGTTGGTCAATAGAAGAACAATCGAGAGCTTGATTAAGGCGGGATGTTTCGATTTCCTTGGTCAGCCGAGAGCTCGGTCATTTAAAGGATTGGATCTTCTTTTGGAAAAAGCATCCCGGGCCCAGAAGGAGCGGCTGAGCGGTCAGACTTCTTTTTTGTCTCTCGTGGACTCTACTGTCCGAGGACTTGAGGAATTGCCTCCCTCAAAGGAATGGGAAGAGAATAAGTTACTGGCGTATGAGAAGGAAGTATTGGGTTTCTATATTACTGGTCATCCCTTGGCTAGGTTCGCCGAAGAAATGAAGAATTATGTCAGCCATTCAATAGATAAACTATACGAGTCAGGGGCTGAAAGTCAAGTGAGCATAGGGGGAATAATAGGCTCTCTCAACAAGAAGAAAACAAAGAGGGGGCAATTGATGGCTATCTTTAAGCTAGAGGACTTGACGGGAATGGTGGAAGTCATTGTTTTCCCCGAGGCTTATGAGAATGGCATAGGAAAATACTTACTTAGAGATGAGATGGTCATAGTCAAAGGAAGACTTAATTGGCGGGAAGAGAAACCGAGGATTGTGGCTTCAGAAGTAATTCCATTTAGTCGTGCTCGGGAGCATTTCATCCACCAGATGACTTTGAAGCTCTCCACAGCTGGATTGGAGGAGGATACTTTAAAGAAATTGAAGGAATTATTTGAAAAAAACCGGGGTAATTGCCAGGTGAATTTTAGCCTGTCTGCTCCTCGTAATAGACTTATGAAGATAAGTTCAAAGATACAGGTAAAACTTAGTGACGAATTGCTGGAGGAGGTGAAAAGGCTTCTTGGGGGAGACTCCATCCAGCTATCGCGCTAAATTTGCCAGAGGAAATTGCACAAATTGAATTTGTGCCTACAATTGATTATGCTGTCATTGCGAACCCTTCGCCCTCTGTCATTCTGACCCTGAGTGAAACGAAGGGGAAGAATCTCAACATACTGCTCAGGGTAAACTCCGTGAAGTCCTGATTCGTCGGGACCACGCCCCGATTTTCATCGGGGCTCGCAATGACGCTTGGGGTTATTTTGTAGGCACGATTTCAAATCGTGCAATCCTGATAAGGAGGTTTGTATGCCTGAGTTGAGAAAAGACCCCATACTCGGTCGCTGGATTATCATTGCCACTGAACGAGCAAAGAGACCTTCCGATTTTGGGGCTGAACCCGAGGAGAAGTCGAATGAGAAACTCTGTCCATTCTGTGTTGGAAATGAAGATAAGACTCCCCGTGAGGTTCTTGCCTATCGTGAGCCAGGAACTAAACCTGACAGTGGGGGCTGGTGGGTTAGGGTAGTTCCGAACAAATTTCCAGCATTACAAATAGAAGGAGATTTGAATCGGACAGGTGAAGGAATGTACGATAAAATGAACGGAATTGGTGCGCATGAGATAATCATTGAGAGTCCCGATCATTATAAGACTCTGCCAGAACTGGATAGAAAGAATGTGGAGGATATAATCTGGGCTTATCGAGATAGAACTGTAGACCTGAAGAGGGATTCCAGGTTCGAATATATTCTAATCTTTAAAAACCAAGGTAAGCCAGCCGGAGCTTCCCTGACCCATTCTCATTCCCAGCTTATCGCCCTGCCAATAGTTCCTACAAGTGTGAGAGAAGAGATGGCAGGGGCTCAACATTATTATGATAATAAGGAAAGGTGTGTCTTTTGCGATATTATTAGACAGGAGACAAGGTCGGTAACGAGGATAATTACGGAAAACGAAGACTTCATAGTTTTTGCTCCTTTTGCTTCCCGTTTTCCTTTTGAGACCTGGATTATTCCCAAGAAACACGACTCGGCTTTTGAGGATATCCAGAAACATGAAGTAATCCACCTGGCATGCTGTCTAAAGGGGATCTTAACTCGAATGAACAAAGCGCTCAGTTATGCTCCATATAATTATCTTATCCATAACTCTCCGCTCACAACTTCCAATCTTCCTTACTACCACTGGCACATCGAGGTTATGCCCATTTTGACAAGAGTAGCAGGATTTGAATGGGGCACGGGATTCTACATTAATCCCACTCCGCCTGAAGAGGCTGCTAAATTTTTGAGGGAAGCCGAAGTTTAAGAAGATGATATTGGGAGTAGCAGGTTTTAACCTGCGTTTTAAGACGCAGACTGAAGTCTGCTACTCCAAGACGCAGAATGAAGTCTGCTACTCCTGGGAGGTATTAAACTGAAAATTCTATTTGCTTCTTCAGAAGTGGCTCCCTTCGCAAAGACAGGAGGTCTTGCTGACGTGAGCGGCGCCTTGCCCATAGCCTTAAAGGTTCAGGGTCATGACGTGCGGGTTGTAATGCCAAAATACAGAGTTGTGAACAATCAAAAGTTTGGATTAAAAAACCTCGGTAAAAGTTTGGCTATTCCTGTGGGAGAAGAGGTCGCCATAGTTTCAATTTTAGAAGGGGAACTCGAAAGAGAAACGCCTGTATATTTTATAGATTATGAACCTTACTTTGAGCGGGATGAACTTTATGGCACTCCAGAAGGCGCCTACGAGGATAACGCAGAAAGGTTCATTCTTTTTTCAAGAGCGGTACTGGAAGCGATTAAGGCAATAGAGTTTAAGCCCGATGTGATTCACTGTAACGATTGGCAGACTGGTTTAATTCCTGTCTACTTGAAGACATTGTATAAGGACGATCCCTTCTTTCAGAAAACCGCAACGGTTTTGACAATTCATAATATTGCGTATCAAGGGATATTTCCCAAGGAGACTCTAAGTCTGGCTGGCTTGGACTGGAAAGAATATACTCCTGAAAAATTGGAATACTATGGCCAGGTTAACTTCCTCAAGGGGGGATTAGTCTACGCAGATGTGTTGAACACCGTAAGCGTAACCTACAGCAAGGAGATTCAGTCCTGGCCAGAATTCGGATACGGTTTGGAAGGAGTTCTTGCCCATCGCACCCAGGACCTCTACGGAATACTCAATGGAATTGATTACAGTGAGTGGAATCCAGCGAAGGATGACCTTATTGCTGTCAACTATAGCCTCCAGGAGATAAATAAGAAAATGGAATGTAAGAGGGTCCTGTTAGAGGAGAATAATCTTCCGGTTAACCTAAGTTGTCCTTTCGTGGGGATCGTCTCACGGCTTGCCCGGCAAAAGGGAGTCGATATTATTGCAGAGGCAATTAATGAAATAATGAGTTTAGATTTGTATTTTATTCTCTTGGGAAGGGGTGAGGATGAGTATCACAGGCTTTTTTCCCGGATAGGGAGGCAGCATTCCAGAAAAGCAGCAATTCATATTACCTTTGACAATGGACTTGCTCATAGAATCTATGCTGGTTGTGACATGTTCTTAATGCCTTCTCGCTATGAGCCCTGCGGGTTGGGACAGTTGATCAGTTTAGCATATGGAACCGCTCCTATTGTTAATCCAACAGGCGGCCTGGCAGACACGATTGAAGAGTTTGAGCCGGAGACAGGTAACGGGAATGGCTTTCTCCTCAGCGAATATTCAGCCCCTGCTCTCGTGAGCGCGCTGGAAAGAGCTATAAGTATTTATAGATGGAAAGAAGCCTGGCGAAGACTCATAAAGAATATGATGGAGGCTGATTTTTCCTGGGCTGCCTCCACCGAGAAATATTTGAAATTATATCAAAGAGCGATAGACAAGAGAGTTTGAAATTGACAGATAGAGATCTACATAGATATGTAGGGGTTCGATTTATCGAACCCGAAAAAAAACGGGCTTCCTTTTGGCTTCTCTAAGAAACAGGTTGACAATTCAAGAAAGTTGTGATAAAATTTTCAATGAGAATTAATATCGTCCGATAAGAGCAACTCCCTAAAATATAGGGGGACGCAAAGCCTAAGAGTCCCCGACTAGTCGGGGATAGTCAGGTTGCCGAAGACGAAAGAATTTTTTGAAAGCCGAGTTGCTGAAGAAAAAACAAATTTAGAATGTTTGATGCTTCTGGCAGCTCGGCTTTTTTTATGTATTTTCAAGGAGAAGGAGGTGTAATATGGAAGAGAGAGGGAAATTGCTTTTAATTGCTATTCTCGGGTTGGTTGCAATTATGAGTACTTCTATATTGGGAGTAGACGTTCACTACGGTAAGCACGCAGGTGAGATTAAGAATCTTAGCATAAAGGTGGTCTATACCAACCCGTATTTTTATACGCCAGAAGGCCTGGCTGGCTATTACATTGGAATGCCGATGACCTATGAAGTCCATATTGCAAATAGCGGCCATCGGACTTACGAACATCTCGATGTAACGGCAATTCAAGAGTATTATGAATCGGGCACATGTAATCGTACCTGGTATCCATATCCTCAACAGGTTACCTATAGTAAGGGTGATCCACTACCAGGCAACAGTAAGCGAGTCTGGCGAGATATTCTACTGAGGCCAAATGACAAAATCGTGCTACGGGAGAGATATGATGTTCCACTGGCTACCTGCGATGGGCTTGACCAGACACACGTGATTATTCAGCATACCAACAGAGGCAAGGTGGAGGCTTCGATAATCTATTATGAACCAGAGTGCGGCGTATTCTGCCCACCTGCGAAATAAAGAGTGAGTCAGGATTAAGAATTAAGGATTAAGGATTAAGATAGACCTTTGAGTAGAAAGCTCGGGGTCTATTTTTTTATTGTAATTTGGAGTGAAATGGTGTAAAATTTGAAAACTACGAAGTCCCCCTCACCCCTGGTCGCCTGCCCATTCTGGGCCTTAACGGCCAGGGTGGCTCGTGCCACGCACGGGCAGGCCCAAGCCTCTCCCCGTTGGGGAGAGAAAGAAACGGATGGCAAATCATTGCTGCTTGCGCCTATCATGTTGATAACCCTTTACAATTACTGCAGTTTTTAGTATACTATGAACATATTAATGGAAGTGACATACTCCGGTTGACTATTCGCTAATTTGAATAACAGGAGGAAAAGAAATGTTTAAGAAAAGGAAAATTTTGTGGAGTTTAGGGATAGGCTTATTTTTACTGTTTTCTTTAGTAATAATTAGCGATAAGGCTATTCAAGGTGTGGTAGAAAAGGGAGCCGAAATCTATGAGCAGGTAAAATTGTTGACCGAGGTCTTTACGTTGATCAAGGATAACTATGTGGAGCCTGTAGACCCTAAGAAATTGATTTATGGCGCTTGTGAAGGGATGGTCAGCAAATTGGATCCTTTCTCTCAGTTTATGGATCCTACGGCTCATGAGATGATGAAATCTGAGACCGAGGGGAAGTTCGGAGGAGTGGGCATAAGGATTGCCATCCGGGAGGGAAAGTTGACTGTGGTTACTCCACTTCCCGGGACACCCGCCTATGAATTAGGAATTTTGCCTGGAGATATGATAGTGAAAATCGAGGGTAAGGACACCAAAGATATTACAATTTCACAGGCAGTTGAGCTTTTGCGTGGAACGCCTGGGACAAAAGTTACTATCTCTATTCTTCGAGAAGGATTGAAAGACTTAATTGACTTTACTATAACCAGAGCGGTGGTGAAGATAGAAAGTGTTCCTGACGCCAAGATGGTCACTGATAAAATAGGTTATATCGAATTGAGTGAATTCTCCAAGGATACGCCTTACGAGTTCGATAAGGTCTGGAAAAAATTGGAGAAGCAAGGAATGAAGGATTTAATTCTCGATCTGAGGTATAATCCTGGAGGATTATTAACTACCGCAGTGGAGATTTGTAAGAATTTCATCGGCGATGAAAAATTGATTGTTTATACTCAGGGCCGTAGTCAAGAACAGGTGATTAAGTTTTTTGCTGAAAAGAAGGCTAAACATGAGAAGATACCTTTGGTAATTTTGGTGAACAAAGGTTCGGCTTCGGGATCAGAGATTGTAGCAGGATGTATTCAGGATTGGAAGAGGGGCGTTGTCTTAGGAGAAAAGACATTCGGTAAGGCTTCTGTGCAGAGTTTGATGCCTTTATCGGATGGCTCTGGTTTGAGATTGACTACTGCCAAGTATTATACCCCCGGTGGGCGTTCTATCCATGATGTTGGAATCACTCCTGATATCATCGTAGAGGTATCTGCTGAGATTATGACAGAACTCATGAAGCAAAGGGAGAAAATATACGGTTTGCCTGAAGAAGCTCAACAGAAGATAGAAAAAGAAAAGATAAAAGATCCACAAATTGAGCGTGCAAAGGAGATTTTATTAGCTCAAGAGATGTTCTCTGGGACGGAGAAGCGAGTCGAAGAAATACCGGAAGGAGTGAAAGAAGGTGCCCCGAAAGAAAAAGAAAAGTAGGAGGATAGCCAGATTCATAATTGTAGCTCTCGCTCTAACTGGCGCAATCTACTATTATCTTAAAGTCAAGCCTGTTGACTATACAAATGTTTCTCAACAGATTGACGGAGTAATTAACGAAGAACTGGTAAAATTAGGAGTTACTGATAAGGATTTAATAAAAATTTATAGAGAAGAAAAGAAAAAGGACAATGTTTCTTGGGTCTCGGTGACCAAAGAGGTTCAGGTTTCCCGTAAAATCAGCATGGAAAGCTACAAAGAGTCTCTTACCCGTTCCCTGAGACGCGTAGGAGCTCAGCTTTACGAGGCGAAACTAAGCGATAAAGGCGATTGGCTGAGTATGAAAATTGGAAAGCGTTCGTTAGTAATGCAAAATCTCCTTCTCCGTTACCCATTAGCTAAGTATAGGGTTAGCATTGTCATTGATGACCTCGGCCAACGAAAAGATCTGGTAAGGAATTTCTTGCGTCTGGATGTACCTTTGACTTTTTCCATTCTGCCTCAACTACCTTATTCTACTCTCCTGGCGAGGGAGCTTAAGAATTCAGGCTATGAGACAATTCTTCACATCCCTATGGAGCCTGAGGACTATCCTGAGACCAATCCCGGCCCGGGATCTTTATTGGTCTCAATGGACTCTTCCCAGATAAAGAGTACTATCCTGAAAAATCTTAAGACTGTTCCTGGAGTTATTGGCGCCAGTAACCATGAGGGTTCTCGCTTCACAGATAATCGTGAAAAGATGGTCGAAGCTTTGAGAGTTCTGAAGAAAGAGAGGCTCTTCTTCTTTGATTCTAAGACTTCGCCGCACTCAGTAGGAAAAGAAGTGGCTCGAGATCTGGGAATGCCCGCGCTTTCTAACCAGGTTTTTTTAGATACAAAGGACGAATACGGGTCTATCTGCAGGCAATTGGATAAATTACACCGTAGAGTTCTTAAGTTTGGAACAGCGATTGGTATTGGTCATGTTCATAGGAAGTTTACTGCCGATGCCTTGGATGAGTATATTCCTAGATTTAAAGAAGATGGTATTGAATTTGTGAGTCTATCGGAATTATTGAAGAAATAATGTAGGGATGACCGAAATCTATCCCGATGTATCGGGATGGTCGCCCTGCACAGATTGAATCTGTGCCTACAATGGGGTAGAAGATTTGTAGGCACAATTTCAAATTGTGCGCCGTTTGTGGGCACGGTTTCAGCCGTGCAAATATAATCGAAAGAGTAGCCTGTCACCTTTTTGAGGAAGAACTTATGTTAGTTTTGGGTATAGAGACTTCCTGTGATGAAACGGCTGCCAGCGTTGTGGAAGACGGTCGAAGGATGTTGTCCAATGTGGTCTCCTCCCAGATTGATATCCACAAGAAGTATGGTGGGGTCGTTCCTGAGCTTGCTTCTCGCAAACATCTGGAAACAGTCAATTTCGTTGTAGAACAGGCACTTTCCAAGGCAGGATGCCCTTTTGAGGAAATAGATGGTATTGCGGTTACCTATGGACCTGGCCTGGTAGCGGCACTATTGGTTGGTTTAGCTACTGCCAAGGCTATAGCCTATGCTTTTGACTTGCCCCTGATTGGGGTCAATCATATAGAAGGACATATTTTCTCAAATTTTTTGGAGCATCCCGAGAATAGGTTCTCAACCGATAAGCTTGTACCTCCTTTTATTGCCCTGGTCGTATCCGGTGGCCATTCCGATTTAGTCTTTGTGGAGGGTTACGGAAAATATGAATTGTTGGGACGCACCCGGGATGACGCTGTGGGAGAATCTTTTGATAAGGTCGCAAAGCTTCTCCATCTGGGCTATCCTGGCGGGCCAATAATTGATGAGATTGCCCGAAGGGGAGACGCTGAAGCAATTAAATTTCCTCTGGCTCATATGAAGGACGACTCCTTAGATTTCAGTTTTAGTGGACTTAAGACTGCCGTCGCAAATTTTGTTAGAAATCATAAGTTGTCAATAGAATCCAAGTCAATTACCGATATTGCCGCTTGCTTCCAGCGAGCTGCCATTGAGGCACTGGTGGAGAAAACTTTCTGTGCTGTGGAGGAGAAAGGGCTCGATAAAGTGGTTCTGGGAGGAGGCGTAGCTTCAAATTCTCACCTACGTGATGTTTTCAAAAATCGAGCGGAAGAAAATGGGATAGAACTTTACTATCCGCCACTAGCATTGTGTACAGATAATGCGGCAATGATTGGCTGTGTGGGGTATTATAAGATGGAGTACAGTGTTCCCAGACCATTCGAGTCTCTAAGGGCGGAGGCAAATTTAGAACTTGAGTCATGGATTTGAGATGCTGAAAAAAACCATTTCTGGCACTCTATTTCTATTGCTTACAATGATAATACTTGCTTGTGTCAGCCAAGCCCATGTATATGGAGAAGAGATTGAGTCCCCGTATACAGGGACAGAGGGACATGAGACACTGCCCGCTCCGGAAGAACCAAAGACAGGAGAGTCTACAAAAGCTTCTTTCGATATGTATGGGAACTTCGGAACCGCCATATTGACCGACCTTAACACAGGAGACCAGAAGATTTATTATAAGTTATCTTTACAGCCCGAACTTACTGTTGCGAAGTTTGGCTTTGGTTTGAACCTGGAGTTCTATTTTGATGAAAATAGTAACCTTCGGAAGGAAGATTGGACCTGGAGTAAAACCATAGAGAAAGTTTGGTATGCTCGTTACGGTCATAAATATGAGCCAGTGTATGTTTATCTTGGTGGATTCAAAGATGTGACTCTGGGCCACGGACTGATTATAGCGCACTACACCAATATGCTTAGCTATCCAGATATAAAAAAGGTCGGTTTTGAGTTAGACCTCGATTTCGGCACCCATGGCTTTGAGTCTTTCTTCAGTAATCTCGTCAGGGCAGAGATTTACGGAGGTCGGGCATACTATAGGCCATTTTATAACTCCTATCTTCCCCTTCTACCCAAACTCGGTCTGGGCTTCACCTGTGTTAATGACCAGGACCCGGACTCAAGGAGGTCTACCAAGGATGACCAAATCACAGTCCTGGGGGGAGATTTGGACGTTCCCCTTTTGGAGCACCAGATTATCTCTATCTTATCATATCTGGATTTTGCACAGATGAGCTTGGGCAAGAAGTATACAAGATACCAGGTTCCTCCTTCTCTCGACGGTGGACAAGGTTGGGCCCTGGGTGTTATGGGAGGTATATTAACAGGGATAAGTTATCGTTTAGAATTCAGGAGACTTGAAAATAACTTCATCCCGTCCTATTTCGATTCATATTATGAGGTTGATAGGAAAGACAAAGAGGGTAAAGCATCGGGAATTCCCGGGAAGAGAAGGCCGATAAAGACAGGACCTTATGTTGAGCTTGCTTACGATATTCTAAATAAGATTACCCTCTCAGCCTCATTCGAGAATTATAATCACGACCCAACCGATATTTATCCTCATCTCAGGGGTATTGTGAGGGTTCATCCGTCGCTATTGCTGGATAAGTTTAGCCTTTTATTCTCATATGATAAGAGGAGTGCCGACACGTGGAAAGATTTAATTAAAGTTAAAGGGCCCAATACTATCCTTACAACGGAAATCGGATACCACGTTGATCCTCATATAGCTTTAGTCATTATCTATAGGCAGACTTTCGACGCTTTTGGCAGGCCAACAAGAACCACAACCATGGAGTGTAGAATCCACTTCTAATGTTTTTGGAGTAGCTCCGATTCATTGGAGCTACTCCTAAGACAGAACTTAAAGGAGAGGAATTATGACTGGAAAAGATGTGTTGAAGGTGGTAAAAGAAAAGGGAGTTAAATTTGTTCGTTTGTGGTTTACAGACATCCTTGGACAGTTGAAAAGCATGGAGATTACCGAGAAGGAATTGCCAGGAGCCCTGGAGGACGGGAGGGGTTTCGATGGCTCTTCAGTGGAGGGCTTTGCCAGAATTTTTGAGAGCGATCTTGTAGCTCTGCCTGACGCTTCAACATTCCAGATTCTCCCTCTGGAGCCTTCCCCTACCACTGCGGAGTCTGAAGGAAAAAGGTCAAGCCGTGCTCTGGAAGAGGGCGCGGTGGGCAGAATGTTCTGTGACATAATGAATCCCGATGGTTCCCCATATGAGGGAGATTCCCGTTATATTCTTAAGAGGAATCTGGAAAGGGCAAAGAAGATGGGCTATACTTATTATGTAGGCCCAGAACTTGAATATTTCTATTTCAAAAATGAAAGAGGTACGAATGTCCTTGACGCCGGTGGCTATTTCGACCTATTGCCTCTGGATATGGCTCACGATTTACGCAGGGAGACTGTCCTCTATTTGGAGAAGATGGGGATTCCTGTAGAGTATAGCCATCATGAAGTGGCACCCTCCCAGCACGAGATAGACTTACGCTACGCTGATGCCCTAACCATGGCGGACAGCGTCCAGACCTATAAAGTTATTGTTAAGGAGGTGGCCTTGAGGAGGGGGGTATATGCTACATTTATGCCAAAGCCTCTCTTTGGACAGAATGGTTCTGGCATGCATACGCACCAGTCACTATTCAAGGATGATAAGAATGCTTTGTTTAGTCCTAATGATAAGTACTATCTTTCCAAAGAGGGTAAAATGTTCATTGCCGGTCTCCTTTTTCACGCTCAGGAGATTACTTCGATTTGCAACCAGTGGGTTAACTCCTATAAGAGGTTAGTTCCAGGATATGAAGCGCCCGTTTATATCTGCTGGGGGCAAAGGAACCGTTCGGCATTGGTGCGCGTTCCCATGTATAAGCCAGGTGAAGAGATGACCACTCGTGCAGAGTTGAGGAGTCCTGACCCTGCCTGCAACCCCTATTTAGCTTTTGCGGTGATGCTCTCGGCTGGACTGGAAGGGATAGAAAAGGGTTATGAGCTACCCAATCCAATAGAAAAGGATATCTTCATCTTGAGTGACGAGGAAAAGGCAACCGAGGGGATAAGGTCGCTACCAGGGAGTCTAATCGAAGCAATCCAGGTTACTGAGAAGAGCCAGCTTGTTAAAAGAACCCTGGGTGAACATATCTTTAACAAATTTATTGATAATAAGAAAATTGAATGGGATCGTTATCGCACTCAGGTTACAGACTACGAACTGCAGAAGTATCTGCCCATATTGTAGATGAGAATAACATCCTGTAAATATAAGGATCGCCCCGATAAATCGGGGCGATTTTTTCTGAGGGGTAGCGGAGCGGGGTAATGGGTAATGGGTAATTTGAAATTTGCAATTTGAAATTAATTTTGTAGTGTAGGGCTTTATGCCCGTAATTTGAGATTTGAAATTTGTAATTTGTATTGTGGGGATAGTTTTCGGAGTCGCTCGGTTGGGACTTGAAAAAATAGTTTGTTCATCACTAAGGAATTTTTTTACGCCAAAAGACTTCAGACTCCGTAGGGCGCAAATCAAAACTCCTCGTCCCGATAAATCGGGACTCGTCGGACAGTGATTTGCTTAGAAAGATGATAGGCCGTCTTTGTCTTTTGGCTAAAATTCCTGAAGTTCTTCGCAAACTATTTTTTCAAATCTTGGGCGTTATAAATTTTAAATTTGAAATTTGAGATTTGCAATTTGTAATTTATGTTGTAAGGCAGGGAGACATTTTTGTGAGGAGTAAATGGATTTTTTCTATGAGGTCAGTAATTCTACTCTTACTACTTATCGTTATCAATTTTCGGGCGTGGTGTTTTGAAGTTCGTCTTTCTACCACTGTCCCAACCCAGGGCGATACTCTGGCAGTAGAAATTAAAGGGGTGGAGAGAGGAAGCAAATATTCCTGCTGGTTTAACGCAAGGGAGTATCCCGTGCATTATACGGATAGAGGCTCTCTCAGAACATTGATTGGACTGCCATACAATTTCGTTCCTGGCAGGTATGCTGTTCTAATTTTGGAGAAGGCAGTAGGGAAAAAAATGAGAAGAGAGTATGAACTCCTAACTGTTAATAGAAAGGTTTTTCCTGTATCATATGTTAAGTTCAGTGCAGAAAAGATGCAACTCATTGCTTCATCTCTGAATGAACGAGAGAAAGGTTTGATTACTAGTGCCCTAAGAATTGAGAAGGAAAAGCAAAATTGGCAGGGAGAATTCATTCTGCCGGTTGAAGGAATGATTGTGGGAGAATATGGTGTTAAGAGAATGGTTGGCAGGCAATTTCTCTGGGCCCACAAGGGGGTAGATTTAAAGGTTCCGGAGGACACCCCGGTTCGAGCCGCCAATAGCGGTGAGGTTATTCTGGCGGAGGAAGGTTTTTATCTTCATGGAAAGACCGTAATGATTGATCACGGCCAGGGGGTAACCACAATCTATCTGCATCTAAAATCTGTCAATGTTACAAAATTAGATAAAGTTACCAAAGGGCAAATTATTGGCAACGTGGGAGAGACAGGTCTTGCCACAGGTCCCCATCTCCATTGGGGACTATATATCCACGGTGTCCCGGTCGACCCTCTCTCCTGGGTAGAGAGAGAATACTGAGTAGAACCCCGATAAATCCGAGTTTTGTCGGGGAACTATGTATAAAAGTTAGGAGTAGCGAAGCGAAGCTTCGTAATTATAACGCCCCGATTTATCGGGACTACTCCAACTTCCGTTTTAGCAGAAGGATTAGCATTTCAAAATGATTAGAACTATAAATCTTACCAAGAGATTTGGTCATTTGATTGCAGTAGATAACCTGAATTTGGAGATTTCTGCAGGGGAAATTTTCGGTTTTTTGGGACCTAATGGCGCAGGAAAGACTACTACAGTAAGAATATTGACGGGGCTCCTCAAACCGACCAGTGGTCAAGCGCTAGTGGGAGGATACGATATCCAGAAGGAGCCACAAAGAGCCAAGAAGATTATTGGTCTAGTCCCTGACCGGCCCTTCCTTTATCAGAAATTAACGGGTGGTGAGTTTCTAAATTTCGTTGCAGATCTATATGAACTACCACCTGAAGTAAAGAAGAGAAGAATACCAGAGCTTCTCTCTCTATTTGAGATAGATGAATGGAAAAATATATTGATCGAAGATTATTCTCATGGGATGCAGCGAAAGTTGGTAATGGCTTCTGTCCTTCTGCACAACCCCAAAGTAATCTTTTTAGATGAGCCTTTAGCGGGTTTAGACCCCAAGGCAGGGAGATTGGTAAAGAGGATTTTCCAAGAGCTTTCTCAAAGGAAAGTGACAATTTTTATGTCCACTCATACTGTGGAGATTGCTGAGAAATTATGCCATCGCATCGGAATTATCCAGGAGGGAAGATTGGTTGCACTGGGCACAAATGAAGAGTTGAGAAGAAAGGCAGAAAGTGGAGGGGAAATGGCCGAGCAGGCAGGTCTTGAGGATATATTTCTAAAGTTGACTGGGGGACCTGAATACGAGGAATTATTGAAATATTTAGAGTGATATTGGCTGGGATATCGGTTTTTGTATAATAAGGAGATGTGTCTGGGCTACAAATGAAGATTGTTCTCTTATGTCAAACGAAGCTTCGGGAAGTCAGAAATCGATTTCGGTTTATGCCCCCGGGGGCAAAAATAAAGAATGGTTTCCTGTTTGGGATTGGCCTTCTCTTTCTCTGGGCGCTATATAACGGATTCTACCGTGTGTTAACCTATCTCCGCGAAGTTCCTCTTCTGGGACCGATACTGGTGGTTAAGCTTCTTTCCATGGTCTTTCTTACATTTTTGGCGATGCTCGTGTTCAGCAACATCATCACTTCCTTTTCCACCATCTATTTCTCTTCCGACTTACCCTTGCTATTGTCTACTCCCTTCCCATTCCGTTCAATCTTCGGAATTAAGTTTCTGGAGACGCTAATCTATTCTTCCTGGATGGTGGTTCTTGCTTTCTCTCCGTTTCTTTTGGCGTATGGGAAAACCTATTCTTTAAAAGTTCCATTCTATCTCCAGATTATCTTCGTGTTGATACCATTCTTAGTAATTGCTGCAGGTGCGGGAGTTATTTTCTCTCTAATTCTTATGCACTTTTTCCCTACAAGAAAGACAAGGGATGTCCTTTTAGTTCTGGCTGTCTTCTTGGGAGGTGGGTTATACCTGCTGTTTCGGTTCCTTCAGCCAGAAAGCCTGGTTAAACCTGAAGCAATGGGGAGTGTGCTGGACTATCTCGCTATGATAAGAGCGCCCACCTCGGAGTTCTTACCGAGCTTTTGGATTACGCAAGCAGTTGCCTTTGCCACCCATAGGGACCTTCCTGGATATATTCATTTTCTTTCAATTCTTGTTACAGTAGCCATAGCCCTGGTGATAATCAGTCTCCTTTTAGCTACGAGAACATACTATTCCAACTGGGCGACTGCTCAGGAGGGTACCGGCCAGGACCTTAGGAAAGATATAATTGGAAAAGTGATTCGATTTTTCTCTCAGGGTTTCTCTCGACAGGTAAGAGCACTTTTAGAGAAGGATACTAAACTCTTCTTTCGAGATACCGCTCAGTGGTCTCAACTTTTTCTTTTAGGGGCACTGGTAATCGTCTATCTTTTTAATATTTATAAATTGCCACTGGATACCGTCTATTTGAAGAGCCTCATCTCTTTTCTGAATATAGGTTTGGCTGGATTCGTTCTGGCAGCTCTGGCTCTTCGCTTTGTTTACCCAGCAGTAAGCCTTGAAGGGTCCTCCTTCTGGATTATTCAGAGCTCGCCCCTTTCTCTAAGGAGATTTTTGAAAGAAAAGTTCTGGATTAGTTTTTTTCCCTTATTAATTCTGGGAGGGTTTTTGGTTTTGGTTTCAAATCTGTTTTTAAAAGCCGATATTTTTATGACCCTTCTCTCTCTGGGAAGTGTGGAAGTGATGGTAGTGGGATTGACCAGTCTGGCAATAGGAATGGGAGCGATATATCCTAAGTTTCAGGTGGAGAACATTTCTCAGGTTGAATCATCGCTTGGCGGGATTTTATTTATGATTTATGCGCTATTCTATGTGGGCATAATTATTGCACTGGAGGCTCTGCCAGTGAGAAGCTATTTCCAGTACTCCCTCGGTCTTAAGGGTAGCTTTTATTGGCCTGCAATTACCGTTATAATTGCTGCTTTCGTCCTCGTCAATCTGACTGTGGTTTGGTTGCCTCTTCACTTGGGTAGGAAGGCTTTACTAAATTATGAAGAATAATCTTTAATCTCCTCTTTCAATCTCCAGAGGGAAAGATTCTCTTTCCATAAGAAGAACAGGCCGAAGCCTACAATTAGCCCAAACTGAATGAAATGTAGAAGTACAGCATAACTTAGGGCCCGGCTTTTATCAATTGCGAAAAGGGCAAGGGCAGTCATGCAGAAATATTCATAGACCCCAACAAAAGCTGGAGAGGAAGGAATGATTACCCCTAAGGCTATTATAACCATTGTAAGGTAAGCCTGAGGGTAAGATATGGACAAATTAAGCCCTTTTGCTCCCAGATAGAATGTTGTCCCCTCAAAAGTCCAGACCAGGATGGATAAAAAGGAAACGGTCAGGATTTCTCTCCGTTGACGTAGGACATTTAGTCCTTCAATAAAGAAGCTTGTTAAGTTAAGTATTTTCTTTAAAACAGGTTCTTTAAGGAAACCGAACATTTTCTTGATGACTTTACCGGTCAACTCTTTGGCACGCATCATTATGTAGAGAAGAATTAGTGTACCTAAAAATATGACCCAGGCAAGGTAGGTCATCTTTTTGAGCCACCCGGGGAAAGTGTGCTGTGGATAAGAAGCGCTTCCCAGAAAAAGGGATGCTGCCAATAGAAGAATGACCAGGGCGAGTCCATCAAAGACTCGCTCTACAACAATGGTGGCCAGCGAGGAGCTCTTGCTAATATTCTCCTTCTTTCCATTTACATAGGCTCGAATAAGTTCTCCAACCCTCAGTGGCAAAAGATTATTTGCCATAAACCCGATGGAAAGTGCTGAAACTAAGTCTATTACTTTACATTTTTTTATGGGCAAGAGAAGGTATCGCCATCTTATCCCCCGCATCAAGAATGCAATCATATAAGAAATTACTGCCGGGAATAGCCAGGTGTAATTAGCCATTTTCAATGCCCTTTTACCTTCTTCTATATTAAATCTGCGAAAGGCAAGGAAAAGAAAGAGACCGCTAATTAATATTCCAGCAAGAACCATCCACTTAGATCTTTTCATTCGTTTTTCTTATTTTGCTCTCTGAGGTAGGGGTTAAATCAATACCAGAGACTTAATTTTTCAAAGAGTTTGATTTTCCGTTCAATCTTTTTTTAGTTTTTTATTATGTCAAAAAGAAGTGCCGGAGGTCGGATTCGAACCGACACGGGCTTTGGGCCCATGGGTTTTTGAGACCCACATGTCTGCCAATTACATCACTCCGGCAAAATTCTTCTAAAAATAAGAAAGTTTTGTCAAACGTATTTTATAAGATGAATTGTAAATTGTCAAGGCAATTAAGCCTGTAGCGAAAGGCTTGGTCCGAAAAAAGTTTGACATTATTCGATTTGTTAAGTATAATTAAAATAATAAAAAATTGGTGGGAGGAAATTTTATGGAAAAAAAAGAAGCTCAGAAATTCTGGGCAAAGGCGGAAAAACAACTCAAGGAACTCGGTGCCAAGGCCGTAAGAATTGCTAAAAGCTTGCGACAGGAGGCACTCTATGGTGTAAAGATCAGTAAGCTAAAGGTCGAAGAGATGGGACTGGAAAGTAAAAGGGCAAAACTTTTCCAGGAAATAGGCGCCGAGGCTTTTAGGTTGGTTAAGGAGAACAAGCTCAAAAACAGTAAAATTTCTAAGTTGTGCGCTCAAGTAAATAGGATAAATACAGAGATTAGAAAGAAAAAAGCTGACTCATCCTTGTTGAGAAAGAAGCTATCCGAAGGCATTAAGAAACTGAAATAAAAAGCTTAGCAAAGCGAGCGTGAGTTGGGGGCGTAGTTCAGTTGGGAGAACGCATCCTTGGCAGGGATGAGGTCGCCGGTTCGACTCCGGTCGCCTCCACCATTTTGAAAGTGCAAAAAACAAGAGGAATGAGGATTATTGCGGGTAGCCTCAAAGGCAAGAAAATAAAGAGTTTGCCTGGGTTGGCTACCCGTCCACTTTTGGGAAGAATAAAGAAGTCGCTTTTTGATATTCTGGGAGATAAGGTAGTTGATGCGAGTTTCCTGGACCTATACGCTGGCACCGGAAGTGTGGGAATAGAAGCTCTGTCCCGGGGAGCTCGATATGTTCTCTTTGTAGAAAAAGAGGGTGGATTGACGAGATTAATTAGGGAAAATTTAAGAATGTGTAAACTGGAAAAGAGAGCAGAGGTCTTTGAAACGGATGTTTTGGATTACAAAAAAGAAGGAGAAAAGTCTTTTCTGCCTGGACAATTCAACTTGATTTTCGCTGGACCTCCTTATAAATCAAATCTGATTAAGGACACTTTGCATATAGTAGTTAAGTTAAGCCTGTTAAAGAAAGACGGTTGGGTTATCTGCCAGCACCACTTTAAAGATAAAGTGCCGGAAAAAGAGGGATTCTTATCCCTGTTTAGGAAGGAGCAGTACGGGAAGACGGCAATAAGCTTTTATAAAATGTGTGCCAAAACTGGGAGGTAATTCGCAGTCCAGAGTGGAGAAAAACGGTATCATAAAAAGCATCTGGCCAGCAATGAATCTTTTAGGGGGGCAAGTACAATGAAGACCATTGCAATACTTGCAGATCTGAAGAGAAAGAAATCCAAATCTAATGTCGAGAAGTTGACTTCTTATTTAGGAAGAAGGAAGATAAAGGTTTTAGTGAATGAGATTTCCAAACAAACCTATTTGGTTATCGCATTAGGCGGTAACGGAATTATACTAAAAGCAGCCCGTCAGGTAAGTGGATTTAATTTGCCTGTCTTAGGGGTTAACCTCGGTGGACTTGGATTCCTGGCAGGAGTTAGCCTCTCGGGCTTGTACCCAACATTGGACACAATTTTACAAAAGAGATTTAGAACTGTGGAGAGGATGCTATTACATTCCAAGGTAGTGCGTAAAGGTAAGACCGTAGGGGAATTCTTAGCTTTAAATGATGCAGTAGTAAAAAATGGAGTTACAGCGAGAGTAATAAGATTGAGACTGGAAGTAAATAACCAGTATGTTGCGACATACGTTGGAGACGGTTTAATTGTTTCCACTCCTACAGGTTCCACAGCTTATTCCTTAGCTGCCAGTGGTCCTATAGTTCACCCGGATTTATCTCTTATTATCCTGTCGCCTATTTGTCCTCATACTTTGGCTTTACGCCCATTGATTGTCTCTTCTAAGGATACTATTAATATTTGGGTTGAGACTAATCATCATGAGGTTATTCTTACTATGGATGGGCAGGAAGACATTCGCTTGAAGTTGGGAGACCTGGTTCAAGTAAGGGAAGCAAGGGAAAGATTAAGACTGATTGTCCCAGAAAAGAAAAGTTATTACCATGTGTTGAGGACGAAGTTGAAGTGGGGAGGGAGGTAGAATAGAAAAGTTCGATTTGTTCTTTACCGAGTTTCTCACAAGTTAAGCCCTCATTCGGTATTGAACTTGTAGCTGCAGAGCGAAGCTCTGCTAATAACGGGCTCAATGAATTGAGCCCCTACAATGGCTTGAGGATATAATGTTACGAGAGTTATCCATAAAGAATTTTGCTTTGATTGAAGAATTGGATATATCTTTTGATAAGGGTTTGAATATTTTGACCGGCGAGACTGGAGCTGGTAAATCGATAATTATCGGAGCAATCGGGCTAATCCTGGGTGGCCGGGCCTCTTCTGAAGTTATCAGGAAAGGGAGCGACCTCTGTGAAGTTCTGGGCCTTTTTGAGATTAAGGAGAATATCAGGTTGAAAGAGATGCTCGCTGAGATGAGTCTCTTGACTAAAGAAGAAGAAGAGTTTCTCCTGAAAAGGGAGTTGAATCGGCAGGGAAAGAATCGCTGTTTTCTAAATGGTCAAATCGTTACTTTGGGAATGTTGGAAGAAATTGGTAACTATTTAGTGGATGTACACGGACAACACGAACATCAGGCCTTGCTCAAGCCCGGTGTTGCCAGGGACCTCCTGGATGAATTCGGAGTTTTGATGAGGCCCAGGCAGAGAACTGAAAAGATTTACCATAAGTTTCGAGAGAAATCACGCGAACTGGAAGAACTGCGTGCCTCAGAGAAAGAACGGGAACGAGAGATCGACCTTTATCAATTTCAAATAAAAGAAATTGAACAGGCTAATCTTTCTGTCGAGGAAGAAGAAGTTCTGGATAAGGAATACAAAGTTTTAAGCAATGCGGAAAAGTTGGACCAGTTGAGTCAGGAGCTTTATCATCACCTTTATGAAGGGGCAGGTTCCATTACGGAGAAGATGGCATTGGTGGAGAGAGACCTGGAAAGGATTGTTGGTATCGACCAGACATTAAAGGATGAGTTAAAGGAGCTGGGTGAGGCAAAGTATCGAATAGAAGAGATAGCTATAACAATAAGAGATTATACGAGAAAAATTGAATTCAATCCCCGGAGGCTGGAAGAGATACTGGAAAGGAAAGAGTTAATTAATAAACTTAAGCGGAAATATGGAAATACAATAAAGGAGATTCTGAATTATAGAAAAGAAGCACAGGTTAAATTGGACAAACTGGTTAATAGTGCCAGGAGTATGGAAGAACTTACGGGCGAGGTAAACAGATTGGAAGAAGAACTTGCGCGGGAGGCTGGCGAGCTTTCTCGAGAGAGAAAAATAGCAGGAGCTAAGTTAAAAAAGAAAACAGAACAGGAATTGAGGGAATTAGGAATGGGAAAGGCGAGATTCGATGTCGAGATTGAACAAGGCGAAATAAAATCTACCGGAATGGATGAAATCGGGTTTCTGGTTGCTCCCAATGTGGGGGAAGATTTAAAGCCTATAAATAAGATTGCGTCTGGCGGAGAGATATCGCGTATAATGTTAGCGTTGAAGACTATTCTGGCACGGGCAGATCAGATACCTACTTTGATCTTTGATGAGATTGACACAGCCATTGGCGGAAGAATTGCTCAAGTTGTGGGAAGAAAATTGAGAGCCCTCTCTCCCAATCACCAGGTTATTTGCATTACTCACCTTCCACAAATTGCTGTTTTCGCATCGAATCACTATTACGTGGACAAAAAGATTAGTGAGGGACGCACAAAGACAATAGTTGATCTTTTGGATAAAAAGCGAAGGGAAAGCGAAATTGCCCGCATGTTGGGTGGAGAGCGCCTGACAGAGATAACTTTGAAACACGCCAGAGAAATGATAAGAGAAGGACAGTCCTAAAAATTTGGTAAAAATATGGGAAAAATTATAATAAATAATGAACAGTGCAAAGGTTGTAAATTATGCGTGGTATCTTGTCCGAAACATCTTATAAAGTTATCAGAAAAATTCAACCTGGCTGGTTACCATCCAGCTGAGTTTGTTGATAATGGGGAGTGCAATAGTTGTGGTTTGTGTTATCAGATGTGTCCGGATGTGGCAATTGAGGTGTGGAAGGAGGGATGAAGGGATAGTTTTCGGAGTCGCTCGGCATAAAATGGGTGATAGGTATTGGGTAATGGGTGTTGGGTAACGGGTAATTTGAAATTTGAAATTTGAAATTTGAAATTGGTAATTTGTATTAAGAGGTGGGGATAGTTTTCGGAGTCGCTCGGCATAAAATGGGTGATAGGTATTGGGTAATGGGTGTTGGGTAACGGGTAATTTGAAATTTGAAATTTGGAATTTGAAATTGGTAATTTGTATTAAGAGGTGGGGATAGTTTTCGGAGTCGCTCGGTCAGCTGCATCCCGATTTTCAATCGGGAAATCTGTGCCTACAACGGCAGGAAGATTTGTAGGCACGGTTTTAACCGTGCATAAATTAGGTTTTTTGGAGTTGTGGAGAGATGGAAGATAGGATTCTAATGAAAGGTAATCATGCGGTGGGTGAGGGAGCAATACAGGCAGGCTGCCAAGCCTATTTTGGCTATCCTATCACTCCCCAAAACGAGATAACTGCATATATGGCTAAGAGAATGTTGGAAGAAGGAAGAGTGTTTATCCAGGCGGAAAGCGAGATAGCTGCAATTAATATGGTCTTTGGTGCTTCTGTGGCAGGGGTACGGGCAATGACTTCCTCTTCTTCTCCGGGAATAAGCCTGAAGCAGGAAGGCATCTCCTACATGGTAGGTTGTGAACTCCCGGGTGTGGTTGTAAATATTCAGAGAGGAGGACCTGGGTTGGGGAATATTGCGGGCGCGCAGGGAGACTACTTTCAGGCGACAAGA
>Ga0315314_1000619_pt1 | contig 37007 bp, 39 predicted proteins | sample TDP9_MG_FD_203631 | JGI IMG/M metagenome (GOLD analysis project Ga0315314, IMG submission 203631) | Freshwater sediment microbial communities from Lake Towuti, South Sulawesi, Indonesia - TDP9 | ecosystem: Environmental > Aquatic > Freshwater > Lake > Sediment | place: Indonesia: South Sulawesi... | reverse complement strand
CCATACTGCGCCAATACTTGGAGGACTACTGCAACGTAGATGTTGACTACTACGAAGGTAGCTATAGCTACTGCACCCCACACGCATGGGATGACTACGACTATCACATATACACTGGTGGCTGGGGTTGGGGCTCAATGCCAGATATGTACGAGGTACTTTTCCACTCAAGTAGAGACATATACCCGCAGACCGACGGAGACAATTATAACCGCTACCACAGGAAAGAATACGACGACTTAGCCTATGCATTCAAAAGCGCACCTAACATGACGGCGGCCAAAACATACCTCGACCAATGCCAGATGATGATACATGACGACGTTGCATGCATACCCTTATACACAATGACTGGCTACGTTGCGCACAGAAAGTACTACGGAGATTTCCCTGGAGAGCAAAAGTACAAAGGAAAGGAATGGCTAGGTTTTGCAAACGAAGAAGGCTACGGCTATTACGGTGCCAACATCGGCTTCACATCGCTCAACGCTCATCCTGCAGATTTCCAGAGAGGTGGAACCCTAAGACATGGACTGGTTGCGAAACCAGATAAGCTTGACCCCGTTGATTCGGAGTCGTTCTATGAAGGACTTATTCTCAGCAAGATATACGAGCCACTAATCGTCCGAGACCCGTACAACACTACAAAGTACATCCCGTGGATGTGCTATAGCTTCAAGGATGGAACATGGAACAACACGGAAAACGACCCGGCTGGCAGAATCTGTAGCAAACTCACGGTCAACTTGATTCCGAACATACTATTCCACGACAACCACCTGCTCACGCCTAGTGACGTTGAATTCTCATACGAATACAAAAAGGCAGCAATGTCTGTGGCAGAATTCGCCCAGCTGAAGGAATACCATCATTGCGATATATCGGGATACAAGATAGACATTTGCTTCAACCTCACGAGCTTCTTGGTGCAGTCATGGGTCGCAGGCATTACGATCATTCCAGAGCACATATTCAAGCCCTATCCGCCAACACTTCCAGGCGACCCCACCGAACCAGGATCGTGGGCCTTTGCCCCAGACGAAGAGGACAAGTTGATTGGCACAGGACCTTTCAGATGCTTCAAAGATGGCGTTGTTGGCAGAATCGACAAGGTAGAAGGCGAGTACTACCATCTGTCAGCTAATCCAACCTATTTCAGAGAGCTAGTGCGCCCTGACTTTGTCAAGTTGATTCTAGTGGATCCTGGTCCACCCGAGGTGTGGGATCTTTCGCCGGAACCCAGCGGCGGTGTTGACATCGACGACTTCTCAGTTGTCGTGGTAAAATACGGCAAAACACCAGTAAGCGACCCGATTTGGGGCCCAATTGCAGATGTAAACAAGGACTACATCGTGGACTTGGATGACATCATGGAAACTGGAGCACGATTCGGACAGACAGACTATGTAGGTGGCTTCCCCTCCTACTATGGATAGCATTGAGGTGAGAAGAGAATGAGAAGAATGTATCAGGTTTGGTCGTACATCATAACCGCGCTCTTAGTGAGTACAATGCTGGTAAACCTGAGCGTTGCGCCACCTCAACCACCAGAGCCACCTCCGACACTGCCCAACATCTACGTTGATCCCGCCGCTGTAATCGATCCAGCCATGGGATCAGGCGACACGTTTACAGTCAACATCAAGGTAACCGAAGTCTCGCGATTGTATGGCTGGGGATTCTTCCTATACTACAAGCCTACCGTACTGAATCTTACCTCGCTGGTTAAAGGAAGCTTCGTTCATCCCTCATGGGGGTTCAAAAAGGCAAATGAGACAGGATACCTTACTGCAGCAGCCTACTTCAGACCTCAAGCGCCAGTTGGAATCAGTGGCAGCGGAACTCTGGCCATTGTCACCTTCGAGGTCATCGGCGTGGGAATCACGCTTCTGGACCTTGCAAACACGAAGCTCAACACTCTCATTGAAGGAGTCTCTGTGCCCATAGAGCATACTGCAAGCGATGGTGTCTTCGACAACAGGGTCGCGAACACGCCTCCTACAGCGAAGTTCTTTGCGACACCAGCAGTCGGTGCAGAAGGCGACACCGTGACGTTTGACGCTTCTGCTTCCTCTGACGACGGCTGGCTGGTGAGTTATCAATGGGACTTTGGAGACAGAACAACTGGAAGCGGCGACATTGTCACACATGACTACCCAGATATTGGCGTGTACACCATTTCGTTGCTGGTGACTGACAATGAAGGGGCGGTTGATTCTGCCCAGTACACCTTGGAGATTCTGTCGTGGATGGAGGGAGGCTACTTCCCTGATCTTGTGGAAGAAATGGTCTGGCCTGAAGCAAGCGTAAACCCCAATGAGGACAAGAGCTTCAACGAAAAGCAACTGGGTGATCGTCTAACACTTTGGGCAAAAGTGGGAAACCCGGTTGACGCTGCCTTCAATGTAAGCGTATACTTCCAGATTTACAGCGATGACGGAACATTTCTTGGCATAGTAAGCAGCGGATTCGAGGAAATGGATCCGTACGAAACAAGGACTATACCTACATACTTCTACTTGGCTGACTCGCGTTGGAGAAACTATCCCTATTGGCGACAGAAATACCATGCTACCGCTTACGTCTATCATAACACGTCATCGGGCACAATGGAAAAAGGACGATTCCCAGGATCACTGTGGTTCCGCATAAACGCCGAAGTACACGACCGCGCCATTGTTGGCATGACAGCAACATCACCGGTAAGAACTGGCGAAACCGTGACTATCACTGTGACTGTTGAAAACCAAGGATGGGCAGACGAAACTGCGACTGTCACCATATCTGTAGACATGGTTCCTATTGCGTCTCAGCAGGTGACTCTTGAAGTTCATGAGCAGAAGACAATAACGTTCTACTGGGACACAGATGGCTACAGACCAGATAGCTACTATGTGGAAGCAAGGATGGCACCCCATCCATTTGAGAGAGATACAACCGACAACGTGGCCCACACCAAAGTGACAATAACGGTGTAGTCGAACTGAAGCAAAACCCAAATCACATCCCCTTTTTTTGTTTTTGTTTGCGCGTTTCAGCTGAAAAGCTGGTCTGGAAACTGAGCAAAAGACTACTTTCAGCAGCTGTGTCGTTCACACTGATCCTTAGTCTACTAAGTGCTGCAAAGCCCGCTCAAGCTCTTGACTGGTCGACTGATATTAGGTTGACAGAAGACCTTCAATGGGATGCTTCTCCGTCAATCACTCACACAAGCGATGGCAAGATCTGGGTTGTTTGGACTTCTGCAAGAACTGGTAACAACGAGATCTTCTACAAGATCTTTGACGGCTCTGCATGGTCAAATGAGATGCAGCTGACGAGTGATCCTGACAGGGATGTGAGTCCGTCGGTCATGCAGGCTGCTGATGGCAAGATTTGGGTTGTCTGGAGCACATACAGAGGCTCGATAGACAACGACATCTACTACAAGGTTTTTGATGGAGTTGCTTGGTCTGCTGATACGCAACTCGTTGCAGAACTCGCAGAAGATAACAGCCCAGCGATCACACAGACCGTGGATGGCAAGATTTGGGTTGTGTGGTCATCATATAGGACTGGTTCCAATGCAGAAATCTTCTACAAGGTTCTTGACGGAGTCAGCTGGTCAAGCGACATGAGGTTGACCGTCGACTCGAATAGTGATGATGAGGATCCATGTATCATGCAGGCCAAAGATGGAAAGGTTTGGGTTGTTTATTCCAAGACGCCTCAAGCGACTGGAAAGACTGGAGACATTTTTTATCAGACCTTTGACGGTTCAAGCTGGTCTGGCGAGATCCAGTTGACTTCGCACTTACAGAACGATTTGCATCCGACAATCGTGCAGTCTGCCAATGAGAGGATTTGGGTCGCTTGGGAATCTGATAGAGACGGGATGAACAATACGAACATTTACTACAAGGTTTTCGACGGAACCTCATGGACTGCAGACACGAGGCTTACGATCGCTATGGAGCCGGACAAGACTCCCTCCATAACCCAAGGAGCTGATGCATCAATCTGGATTGTTTGGGCGTCTCAGCGAATTCAGGATCAACTCGATCTTTACTACAGAACAGGTATGGAACTCCACGACATAGCTGTTCTCAGCGTCTCATCCTACGCCTCTCATGATACAGTAGCTTTCAGAGGCGAAAAAGTCTACGTCGAAGTAGGTGTTCAGAACAATGGCGAGGCTAAGGAAGTTTACGTCCAGGTTCGCTGCTATGCTAACTCAAGCTTGATAGGATCGAGAGTCACGTCACTTGCTTTTGGACAATACTACTCGATGGTGTTCGAGTGGAACACGCCGCCCAAGGCTAGACCAGGGACGTATGTCATAAGGGCGGAAGTGGTTCCAGTTCTCGGTGAAGCGAACGTCGGAGACAATTCGCTTGTTGGCAACGCACTTGAAATCAGAATAATAGGGGATATCGTTGGAATGTACGGGGAAGAGATTCTGCCAATTCCTGATCGGCGCGTTGACATAGACGACTTCAGCATACCAATCATCCACTTTGGTTGCACTGGTCCGAATTGGCCGCATCCCACGTGGGATCCTGTTGCGGACGTCACAGAGAACTTAATCGTTGACTTAGACGATATGATGACGGTTGGCGTGCATTTTGGAGAGACATAAAATGCTGAAAGGATCAGTCAATGAAGACAGCGATAGTTTCATAAACATAATGAATGCTATTCCATAAGAAAAAGGAGCGACGGCGATGAAGACTGATCGTCAGCTGGTTCTTACAACCATTTTTTTGATCCTTATAACTGCTGCAACAGGAAGAGCCTGGGCTGAACCTGCTACGGTTTCACTCGATCCAGCACAAGTAAGCGCTGTGCCAACTGGTGAGCAATTTACGGTAAATTTGGTCATCGCGGACATAGGCAATCTCTATGGCTGGCAGGTAAACATCACGTTCAATCCTGCCGTGCTCAACGCAGTGAGAGTGGCTGAGGGACCTTTTCTCAAGAACGTGAACAAAACGGCGTGGCCAAAACCCGTGATAGACAACAGCCAAGGTTACATATTTGCCAGTTCTTCTTTGATGCCTCCATATCCACCCGCTGGAGCAACAGGTAGCGGCTTATTGGCAAACATCACTTTTGCCGTGAAGTCTGGCGGATCATCGACCTTGCACTTTGACGAGGAGTTGACATACTTTCGCACTATTCAATCGGGCAGCGTAATTCCGATTGAGGGCGTTGTGAGGCAGGATGGCGCGTATGGCAGCGGTGGAGGCGGTCTTGGCGGAGTTCCATGGGAGCTTGTTGCGGGCATCGCTGCTGCGGTAGTGATTGTTGTCGTGGCAGGCATTTTCCTCTTTAGAAAGAGACGTGTGAAAGCAGAGGGCGTAGTTCGATGAAATTAGCCTCCGTCGAGTCTGATTATGTCAGCCGTGAATCCATTTAGCAGGAGCAGCCAGAATTATGAGGAGAGAGTTTCGAATTGCTTTCTCAATCTGTAGTGTTCTGGTTTCTTTTCTGATGCTAACCATTGGAGGCGTGCAGGCTGCCTCAACCGCGAAAATCAGCGTAGACCCGAAAGTGAATGGTGCAGCGCCCACTGAATCTTTTCTCACGAGCATTGTGATCGCAAATGTCACAGATATGTACGCTTGGCAGTTCAATCTGACTTTCAATCCGTCTGTTCTTGAGGCTGTTGATGTTGTGGAAGGACCGTTTCTGCAGCAGTTTGGAACTACAATGATGGCTACTCCAAACATAAACAATACAGCTGGCTACGTGTTTGCTGGGTGTCTGTTTCTTGATTGGGAACAGCCTGGCGCGAGTGGTAGCGGCGTGCTTGCCACTGTCAGCTTCCAAGTAGAGACTGCTGGAATGAGTCTTCTTCATTTCTCCGGCGAGACAGGACCGCGAACCAAAAGAGAGGACGGTATGCCGACTCCGATGCCCAGAGAGTTAGTTGATGGTGTTTTCGGGTATCCTCGCGATCTGGCGGTTACCGGTCTCGTTGCTTCTTCATCGTCAGTGCTTCCTGGAGAGTCGGTTTCGCTCAATGCAACCATCAAGAATAAGGGAGTTGTGGATGAAATCTGCAATGTCACCTTCTACCGTTATTCAACTTCACTAGGAACCAAGACGGACTTGGCTGTGGATTCTGAGGACAGTGCATGGGTGGTTTTTGCTTGGGATACAACGGGGGTTGCAGCGGGCAGTTATACCATAAGGGCGGAGGTCAGTGTGGTCTCTGGGGAAAATGACACAGAAAACAATGCATTCTCGGGTGGAACTTTGACAATCGAATTGCTACATGACATAGCTATTACGGATCTTAGGGTTTCGCCGGCGTCAGTGCCTTCGGGAGGACAAGTATCGATCAATGTAACTGCTTTTAACAAGGGAAGCTCGATTGAGACTTTCAGCATAACTGTCACGTGTGGTAATACCGCTATAGGCACGAAAGAGGTTGCTGTTCTGGCTCCAGGCAACTATGAAACACTGACCTTCATCTGGGAGACTAAGGGCATGGCTTCTGGTAGTTATCTGTTGACTGCGACTACGAGTTCGGTTCTTGGCGAGACGAACACTGAGGACAACGTTTTTTCGAATGTTGGCTTGGAGATAACTAATCCTCCATTCATGTTGCCTATGGAATTGCTAGCTGCTCTCGTTGCAGCAGTGGTCCTCGTCGCAGTGGGAATACTGCTGTTTATGAGACGTCGATCCAAGAAAGTGTGAATCGAGCTTACTTCATTCGTTTTTGCGATGACTTGCATTCGGAGCAACCTTGATAAGTTTCATTCCTCAAATCATTGCTTGATGGGGAGCGAGGAGAATCGAGACGTAAGGTGAGCGATTTGAGAGGAAAGATGTTGTCAGTTCTCCTGATCGCACTACTCTTCAATATTTTAGCTGTGCGGAATGGCATTACGCCTGTTTACGTGGCTCAGGCTCAGCTGTTGCCGAACATGTATATACATCCTGCTGAGATACGGAATTCCTCGGCAGTTGTTGGGCAAACCTTCCTCATTAGCATTAACATTTCAAACGTCGAGCACCTGTTCGGTTGGCAAGCGAATATAACTTTCAACAAGGCAGTTGTCAACTGCACATCTACGCTCAACATAGTTCGCAGTTCGTGGTTTGATAACAAATTTGGCGGGGCCAAATACACACAATTCTCAAGATCGATAAACTATGCAGACGGCTACATTCTCGTTGCTTGCTCGCAAAAAATCCCTTATAGCGGAATGGGTGCTTCAGGAAACGGCACACTGGCGTACATCACTTTCACAGTCATAGCTGACGAGAGAGCGACTCTTCTGGCGTTCGGAGAGAACACATATCTCCGCACTGTTATATCAGATACCTCAGTGCCCATAGAACCTTTCACTACCCGAGACGGCAGTTTTGACAACCGCCAACCACAAGTGAATGTCACGCCCGCTGTGGATTTTGAGTACACTCCCTTGGGAATCGGACCCGAAGGCGAAAAAATCGAATTCGATCCATCCTCAAGCTACGATCCAGACGCTTGGCTCGAACGCTACTATTGGGACTACGGCGACAGCACAACTGAGCTTTACCTATACAACCGTACAGCATACGGCAGCGAGGGTCGTTTAGATCACGGAAACTGGACGATAACCGTTATTCACTCTTATGAACATGCAGGAATCTACAGAGTCGCGCTCACGGTCACAGACAACGACGGCGCAACAGCCACAACTACCAAAGATGTGATGGTTCCAGGACACGACATAGCTGTCACAGATGTCAAAGCACCTTACGTAGCGGTAATGCCTGGAATCCTGATGCCTGTGAACGTGAACGTCTCCAACAATGGCAATTATACTGAGACGTTCGCAGTAGATGCCTACGTCAACGACACACTTGTTGAAACAAAGAACATCATTGACATGCCAGCTCACAGCGAAACAACTCTGACATTCACTTGGAACACGACAGGTGTTGCCTTCGGCAGATATATCCTGAAGGCAAACGCAACTGAAGTTGCAGAAGAGACATACACCCAGAATAATCTCTACATAGATGGCGCCGTAACTGTTGCCTCAAGCAATCTAGTCCAATTTCAGACTACTGTCGGACATCGCATTTTCCTTGTTCAAGTAGACAGCACATCAATTGCAGCAGATTTTGCCTTCAATCGTGCTGAGAAGAAAATAAACTTTAGTTTAACAGGGGCATTAGGATGGTTCAGCAACGTCACGGTTCCCACAGCACTCTTGAACGCCTCCTCTCCTGACTCTTGGATCGCCAAGTTCGATGGAAGCAGCACATCATATACAGCTACATCAAACGGCACTCACTACTTCATTTATTTCGAATATGTCCAAAGCGCTGAACCGCACATAATTGAAATAATCGGAGAAACCGTGGCAACTCCACCAATCGCTCTCTTCACAGCATCAAAAACCACGGCGTTAGCAGGAGAATCCATAACCTTCGACGCTTCAACCAGCTACGACCCCGACGGAACAACGGAAAGCTGGGACTGGAACTTCGGTGACGGCGTCATAGGCAGTGGCGAAGTCGTTCAGCATTCATTCACAACAAACGGCACCTACATCGTGGCCATGACTGTCAAAGATGACGAGCAGCTGGCGAACTCAACACAAAAAACCATCACGGTTATCGATTATCCAGCTGCCAGCTTCTCATACTCGCCAGAAGAACCGCTTGTGGACCACACAGTAACCTTTGACGCCACAGCCTCGAATCCAGTCGGCGGCACAATCACAGAATATGCATGGAAATTCGGAGACGGCCAAATAGGAACGGGTGCAACCATCACTCACAGCTACTCAACAACGGGAACCTTCACGGTCAACCTCACGGTAACAGACAGCGAAGGATTAGCAAATTCCACTACAAAGGCGATTATAGTCAAGATCCATGACATCGCAATAACAAGTCTCACAGCAACGCCTAGCGCAGTGAAAATAGGCGAAACTGTAACAATCCAAATAACGGTTGCCAACAAAGGCAATTTCACAGAGAGTTTCACCGTCACAGCGTACGTCAACGGCACAGAGATAGAAACAAAATCAATTACTGGCTTGACAGCCGGTAACTCTCAACCTCTTACGTATTCATGGAATACAGCAAGCGCCACCCCCAACACTTACACTTTCAGCGCTAACACCTCAACAATCGCCGAAGAGACCAGAAGAAACGACAACATCCGAGTCGGCGGCACCGTGAACGTGCAGAAAAAGATTAGCGCTCTCACAATAGACGCCACCTCCATGACTTTGACGGTAGGCACTGCCACAACAATCACTGGAACTCTAAGCCCAACCCTGCAAGGCGTCACCGTCACACTTCAATACCGACTTGTCGGAGAAGCATGGAGCACACTTAACACAATGACCACGGACTCGCAAGGAAAATACCAACTCACGTGGACACCGACGAAAGCTGGAAACTACGAAGCACGGGCGAACTGGCAAGGAGACTCAACCACGGAAGGCAGCCAAAGCGTAACAATAGCGGTCACAGTCAACGAGGCAGCAGGCTGGGGAAGTCTGCAGTATGCAGCGGTTGCCGTTGTGATAATCGTTCTGATAGCAGCCGTGGTTTTCATCCTCTTAATCCGAAGAAGGTAAGAACCAATCAAGAAGAGCGTATGTATCACAATTACAATAAAGCTGATAAGTCTCGTTCACACCTTATGAAATATAGTAGAGGGGATGTGGATGATGAGGAAGGAGATAGTTGTAACCATATTCTCTATATTGATGATAACCCTCTTTGCAGCTGACCTAACTCAAGCTGTCGACCCAGTTGTCTCCGTGCAGCCCAATCTTATCCAAGACGAGACCGTGAAGCCCAGCGATCCGCCGTTAACATCTCGTCCAACTGCCCACCAATACACGGCGCCTGTAACCAACCCTGGAAACGCGTATGATAATAACCAGATCACTTATTCCTCGACTAACATATCTCAGCAGCCTTATCCTCGAGTCTATTCGCGACCTACTGCCTACACTGGCACCGCCACGGTATCTAACCCAACTAATGCTTATGATTTGAATCGGAACTCGTTCGCAGCGATTGACGTCAGAGGCACGACGCCGGATCTCAAGGATTTCGCTGTTCAAACCTTCAACACAACAGCCATTACAACCATCAGTTCGCTTGACGTTCACATAAAATACAATTTGACAATAGATGTAGAGGGAAGCAGGCCTTGGTACAGAATCATGCTCTACGTGGGCACAAAGAACCTGACTTTGCTACCCCTGACTTATACACAACTTAACATTGACACAACAACCGGCAACTGGACAGCCCTGCCTGAACCCAATGATGGACTCTGGAGCAAAGCCGACGTGGGCAACATTAGAATCAGCATTGACACAAATAGAACCCAAAACTCGGATAGAGCCACATTCAGGGTGTTTGAGGTTTGGACATATGAATACGCGCCGGTTGTGCAGCATTTCACTGTCAGAACATTCAGTCCTGCTGTAATATCCAGCTACAGCTATCTGGACGTGAACATAAATTGTACAATAATCGTTGGGGGTTGCTCATACAGGATCCTTATCTCTGTTGGCTCGAGAAACGCAACCTTACAGGCATGGAATGACGTGAGTCAAATAGATCCGAACGTAATTGCTTGGGAGAGAGTGACTGAACCCAATGACGGCTGGTGGGATCAGACTGACCTGAGCAATCTGCGAATCATCATTGAAACCCAAAAAACCAAGTCTCAGAACAATGGGGAGTTTAAAGTGTACGAGGCTTGGGCCCTCATCCGTCCTCCAACCGTGAATTTGTATCCAAGCGCTCATGAGGGCACCGCCACTGTGACAAATCCCACAAAAGCCTACGACAAGAACCAAACATCATACGCGTTAGTCAGTCTTCCAGCAATCTTCGGTAGCTACTTCGCTGTTAAATCATTCAATACCACAACTCCGAAAACATATGCATCAGTCGACATTTACATGAGATATAATGTTACAACTTTCGCGTGGGGTCAGTACAAGATTCACGTGTACGTTGGCGGAAGCAGTGTGGACCTGCAACCTCCAACAGATGTCAATCAGACTGAGCCTATTACAGTGGTCTGGCATGGCGTGTGTGAACCGAACGATGCTTTATGGACTCAGGCTGATCTGAGTAACTTGCAAGTACGCGTTGAGACAGCAGTGGACTACGGTCCATGCACATTCAAAGAATACGAGACTTGGGTAACCCTCCCAAAAGACAGTTTGACAGTGAGAGTCTATGTCTCAGGCGTTCTTTCTACTAAGCCTCTATACTCTTGGATGTTCAACCTTACATTCAACAAAAATGTTCTACATGTTGTTAACGTCAGAGACGGCCCCTTCCTCTGGCAAGTGGGCTTCACGAATTTTGCTGGCTTCACACTAAACAACACTGCCGGATGGGTATACTCCGGCTCAGCTTTAGATGACTGGGAATCAGGGGGAGCCAGCGGAAGCGGAGCCTTGGCAACGGTCACCTTCAAAGCCGTGGGGAAGGGCAATTCAATGCTTAGCTTTTCAAACACGCAGCTCCGCACGCGCGACCCAATAACAGGAATGCCGAAGCCAATAACGCACACACGCTCTCCAGGCTGGTTCCAGTACCTAGCTGGCGACGTCAACGGAGACGCCATGGTCAACCTGGTCGATGTTCACAAAGTGGGCAAAGCGTATGGCACAGTACCGGGTAGTCTGGGCTACGACATAGATGCCGACCAAGACAAAGACGGAGATGTAGACCTAGACGATTTGAAGATAGTGAAGAGTCACTACGGAGCCACTTAAGTAGTGGAAACCAGCCTTTCTTGCAGCCCAATAATTCTCTTCAAGTGATTCTTTGAAGCTAATTAGAAGAAGAGCTTAAGGTGCTAATGCTTCTTCTTCCACACAGTCAGCATCACCCCAGACGGAACTGTTCAGCCGATGTCGCGTGCCCTCGAAGCAACACAGAAAGAATTAAGTAGTGTTGCCAGCCCAGAAAGCTTCTCGCGCACCAGCTTCTTGGTGCAGTGAAGAACATCATAGAGGGGAGAAGGAAATGAGAAAAAAGATACTCTTGCCCATTGGACTGCTCCTAACGTTTGCGACTCAAGCACTCTTCGTTGCAGTGGTATCCGCTGGTCCAACGGCTCAATGGACATTCATGATATATGTTTGCGCCGACAACGACCTTGAAGGCTCTTGGGCACCCAACCTAGCTAAACTGGAAAGCGTAGGCTCCACTTCTAACGTTCACTTCGTAGCACTCGTGGACCTAAAAAGCACCCAAACCGTTGAACTCATCCACATCGAACCGGGAACACACACCGTATTCGCCACTTGGTGGACCCAACAGTAGCCATAAACTTTGTCAACACCGTGAAATCTCTGTACCCAGCTAGCAAATATCTATTAGACTTCTGGGATCACGGCAACGGCTGGGACTACTTCTGCTGGGACCAAACAGCAAACAACTGGCTCGACGTTCCCAAACTAAGCCAAATAATGAACACGATTGGCTTCATCGACATAGTAGGATTTGACGCCTGCGACATGGCTCAAATCGAAGTTTACTACGAACTTGTCGGACACGCCAGCTACGTCGTAGGCTCAGAGGAAACCATACCGCTCATAGGATGGCCCTATGACACAAATGCTCAAGACCTGGTAAACAACCCGTACCAAGACGCACGCACCTATGCCACTGAACTCGTAGTCAACTATGGAGAGCTTTACTCGTCCCTGAAGGGATACGGAGCTGAAACCTTCTCAGCCATCGACGTGAACAAAATACCAGCCTTAGCAACAGCCTTCACCACATGGACATCGACAATGCAAGCCAACCTAAACCAGTACAAGAGCAAGTATACATCAGCTCTGCGTAGCTCCAAGAAAATGTGGGCTACAACCTATTACATAGACATGTACGATTACATGAACAAACTGCTCGAACAAAGCATTCCATCAGCGTTAGTGACAGCAACACAGAACATCAAAACAGCCATCTCGAATGCGGTGATCGCCAACTGGTACGGAAAGAAACAAAGCAACATTTATGGCATGACTTTCTATTGGGCAAAGGCAAATCAGTGGACAGGCAGTTCAGGAGTTAGAGACAACTACCTACAGGTCACATGGGGACAAATAACAGGCTGGGCAAACTTCCTAGACACCTACTATGCCTAAGTCGAACCAACTGCAACAAAACATCTTCCCCTTTTTTCTGTATAACAAGATCCAAAATGCGGGGGGTGGGATTTGAACCCACGAACCCCTACGGGATAGGCTCCTGAAGCGAGCGCGCCGCTTTGGCTGCGACTCTACGCCTTTGACCAGGCTTGGCAACCCCCGCTCAAGCAGCGTGAGAAAATTCAGAGGTTTCCACTAATTAACTCTACCTACATGTAGAATGAAAACTGCCCCAAATCCGTGGATTAGCGTGGCGGTTCTCTGCGTTTCACCAGTTCCACGCGTCTCTTGCCCTTTGTCAACGCTGAAACGTGGACTTTGCCTTGCACTTCCATGGTCATTAAAGTTCTGTTCAATGTTCCGAAGCCTAAGTCTTCGTGAGTTTCTTTGAGCATGTCGAACAGCTCTTCGTCTGTCATTCCGCCCTTCTTGTCCAGAATCTCAACGATAGTCAAATCCAACGGGTGGGGTCGCCAAGTTCTTACAGCCAAACAAACTGCACCTCATTTTCCAGTTTCTATGCCACTGGTGTCGTAGGCTTTTGCACGCGACGAACCTGTTTCATGAAACCCTTGTACCAAGTTTCCATATCTGGTAGTATGCTGGGGCCAATCTTCTCGTTAGCCTTCTGGAAGTCGATAACTGTTACTTCCTTCGAGTTGACATCTTTGCGCAACGCGTTCATGGCTGCTTCTCGACATAAGGCGTCAATGTCAGCGCCAGAGTACATCTTCGTTTCAGCGGCTAGCCTTCTAATGTCGATTTCCTTAGCCAAGGGCATCTCCTTAGTGTACAATTGGAAAATCTCGAGACGTGCCTTTTCGTCAGGCTCAGGCACATAGATCAATCGGTCAAACCTGCCAGGTCTCAAAACAGCTGGGTCAACTATGTCAGGTCGATTGCTCGCAGCGATAATGACGACATCTTCTAAGGTGGCGATGCCGTCCATCTCGGTTAAGAGTTGGCTGATCACTCGTTCTGATACGCCGCTGTCTGCGTAGCCCATGCCTCTTCGCGGTACAAGAGAATCAAACTCGTCAAAGAAAATTACAGCTGGAGCCGCCATACGCGCTTTACGAAAGACTTCACGGATGCCTTTCTCAGATTCGCCAACCCATTTTGAGAACACTTCGGGTCCTTTGATTGTGATGAAGTTGGCTTCGCTTTCAGTTGCTACAGCCCGTGCGAGCAGTGTTTTTCCGCAGCCCGGGGGACCGAACAGCATTATGCCTTTGGGCGGTCTGATGCCCATGCGCGTGAATATCTCAGGGTTCTTGATTGGCCACTCTACAGCTTCTCTGAGCTCTTGTTTGACTTCTTCCAAGCCGCCGATGTCTGTCCAATGAACTGTGGGCACTTCAATGTAGACTTCGCGCATGGCTGTGGGCGTGATTTCTTTGTAGGCGTTGATGAAGTCTTCCATGCGAACTTCCATTTTCTCCAAGACAGCGGGTGGAATGCGTTCTTCTTCCAAGTTGATCTCGGGCAGATACCGTCTCAATGCTTTCATAGCGGTTTCTCGAGCCAAAGAAGCCAAGTCAGCGCCCGTGTAGCCATGCGTCATGTCTGACAATTTCTTGAGGTCAACATCCTGCGCCAAGGGCATGCCACGAGTGTGAATCTGCAGGATTTCGTGCCGTCCCTGCTTGTCTGGCACTCCGATTTCGATCTCTCTGTCGAATCGTCCAGGTCTGCGCAGGGCTGGGTCTAATGCGCTTGGTCGGTTGGTTGCGCCTATGACTATGACGTTTCCTCTTCCCCCCAAACCGTCCATTAGGGCTAAGAGTTGAGCTACGACTCGGCGTTCAACCTCGCCCGTAACTTCTTCACGCTTAGGCGCTATAGCATCTAATTCGTCGATGAATATGATGCTGGGCGAATTCTGCTGAGCCTGCTGGAATATTTCTCGCAGCCGAGCCTCGGATTCGCCGTAGAATTTGCTCATGATTTCTGGTCCGTTTATGGAGAAGAAGTTGGCTTCGGATTCGTTGGCAACAGCTCTGGCTAATAGGGTTTTACCGCAGCCAGGCGGACCGTGGAGCAACACGCCTTTTGGGGGTTCTATACCGAGCCTCTGGAAAATCTCTGGATGTCGCAGTGGCAGCTCTACCATTTCTCTGATGCGTTGGATTTCTTCGTGTAAGCCGCCTATGTCTTCATATGTTGTTCTGGGCATGCCCACTTTAGCTTCAGGGATAGGCTCGTTGAGGATTTGAAGTTGAGTTTCATAGGTGATGCGTACAATGCCATGTGGACGCGTCTTGGTAACCGTGAACGGTATAGCGTGACCCAGCATCATAACTAGCGTTGTGTCGCCTTCAACGAACGTGCGCTCCATCAACCGGTTCTTCACAAAATTGGTGAAGTCCTCATCCACGTTTAACCGCATGTCCACTGGCGCCAAAACCACGCTCTGCGCGTCTTTCACTTTGCCAGGCTTGATTAAGACGTACTCGTTTATGGCTACGCCAGCGTTCTTTCTCGTAAAACCATCGATTCGTATAAGACCTCTGTCCTGATCTTCGGAGTAAGCTGGCCAAGCAATAGCTGCCGTGGTCCGTTTGCCCACGATTTCGATGACGTCGCCTGCTGAGAGACCGAGTTTCGCCATGGTCTTTTGATCGATGCGGGCTATGCCTCTGCCTACGTCTCTTTGGCGTGCGTCTCCTACGCGTAGTTGCATTTCGCTCATAAGTCGTTCACCGTGTGGATGCGTAAATAGTTCATATCGGGAAAGGTATTCCTATTATTTAAGCTTAGGTAACAGAAGCAAAACTTCTTTTAACTAAATAAACTTATGGAGAGTGAGAAAATGAACCAAAAAATCACAGACGATTCAAAAGCCACTAAAGAGTGGCTCGATTCTACCAGAAGCAAAAGCACAAGAGACGTTTACTTGAGCAATTGGAACATTTGGATAGACTACTGTACACGAAAAGGCTTACTGACAAACGGCTCAGAGCAACTAGAAGACATGAAGGCTCGAAGACTTAGCACAGACCAGACAGAGAAATTCTTCTACGATAACGAGATGCTCAAGTTCTTTAAGTGGCTTCAGACCGAATACGTGAGCGCTAGGACCAAAAAGCCTCTAAGTGAAGGCTCTGCTTTTCACTCAGTCAATACGATAAGAAGCTTTTTCGCCTTTCATAGATATACTCTGGAAATCCAAAAAGACAAATTGCCTAGTTCGGAGAAACTAGGCTCTGTCTATACTGACCATGCTTTTGACATTTATCAGCTTAGAAGCATGTTTCAATGCGGAGACTTGAGAGAGCGCACGGTCTTAAGCTGTGCAAAAGACCTATGGTTCAGAGTTGGAGACTTCAGTAAGATAAACCGTGAGCTAATCGAACTAGCCATTAAACGAGAGAAAGAACAAGCTGAAAACGAGAAACGAGACTTAGATGTCGTAGAATTCGAGATAACCACAGAAAAAGAAAAAGAACCCGCAAGCTGTCACTTAAGCCATGAGACGCTAGAACTATTAGAGCAATATCTCAAGACCTATCCTAAAACAGAGTTTCTATTCGACTTGAGCGAGAAAGCCTTAAACGACATAATCGTCAGACTAGCGAAAGAATCGAAGATAACCCTTGACGGTAGAGTGCGCTTTCACTGTCTACGCAAATTCGGAATAACCACTATGCACGGAAAAGTAACAGAACCCGTTATGAAATACATGTGCGGAAAACACATTTCGAAAGACCTCAGAACATACATTCAGAGAAACAGAGAAACCTATAAAGCCTTTAAAATGCTAGAGCCTCTGATAAGCCTAACAAAATCTAACGGTCAGAGTAGCAACTTGAGCAAACAACTAGACGAACTGAAGAAAGAAGCCTTTAAACGAGTGGCTTTCCAGAAGCTTCTAGAAAAAATCATACCTAAAGAAGACATGCAGAAGGCAATCGAAGAACTAGCGAAAGAATTCGGTCTAGAGAAACCTAAACACATTAAAACCTTAGAGGAACCACTCGACTTAGATTTCTTCATAACTACTCTAGCTAAGAAAATCGAAGACAGAGAACTAAAGCGAATTCTAGAAGAAAACGGAAACCACAACTCAGACAACAGTACGACAGACAGCACAGAGGCTTAAAGCCTCTTTCTCTTTTCTTTTTGTCGAGTCTCGTATCACCTTTTTTCTATCCTCTAGCAAACTAACTGTAGACTAGAACGACAGAGAGCCTAAGCACTCAGTAAACAGACAACCACAAACCACAACGGAGACCACACGGACAGACCAGACCCAAGACCGAAATTACACTATAACACAGAATTACACCATAGAACTAGCTCATGTCGTATGCTATCATCATCATTCATGGATGTTGAAATTCTGTTATCCTAACTTAAGAGACTTCTAGCTTCTGTTAAGTGACCATTTCGAAGCATGGAGACAGAGCCTTAAAGCGTCTGGAGACCGAACTAGGCGAACTGTAGACCATGAAAAGACCATAAAGGCTATGGTTCGCTAATAATTCGGCTCGTTCTAAGCTTCTTTACATGGCTTAACGAATCGCTTTTCCATGCATTAAGCCAAAAAGACGCTATACGCCTCTACCATTAGGGAAAACAAGCCTGTTTTAAGGCGATTTTAATCACCTATTTTATCTTCTAGAGCTGTTTTGTGGATGTTAGGGTTGTGGCTTGTGTGTGAGAAAGTGTTTTACGTGGCTTAGCCATGTGATTCACTTCTTGACCACTCACATACAAGCCATTCTAACTTAGTTTTCCTTGGTCTTTTTTGCTCAGAAATGCCTTATCTTTTATGGCTTAATGAATGCTAAGGCATGAATGCGGGAAAGGGTAGGAGAGTTTATTTTTTCATTGACTCATAACTAGCAACTATTAATTCGAGGCATTTTAGAGTTTTCTCAATTATCTGTTTTGCCTCATTAGGTTTAATTGCGTCTGGAGTTCTAAATTCATGCACTAGTTTGTTTCTATATTTGTTTATTTCGCCTATCAAAGAGTGCGTTTTGTGGTCTATTACCCGTAACTCTTCAAGTATTTGAGCAATTCTTGATAGGTTCATATGTTTCAGAAATGGTCTTGCTCTAACTCTTTTGCTCGCAAGAAAATTTCTTAATCTATGATAAGCATATTCTTCTAAATAGATGGTTGATAACATCACTCCTTCAAACCATCTTTCTTCCTTAATCGCTTTTTTCAAAACATCTGTAGGTATACTAACAGAAATGAACTCAATTTGCAATCTTTCTAGTTTTATAGTATCCATTTAATCCTTCTCAAAAAGTTTTCTGAGATATAAAACTATCAACTACCATAAGGTCTGTATCCTAATTCGGTTTCGATTTTATCAGCATCACCAGAATATTGAACGTCAATACTGATATTCTTGTATGTTTTTCCCTCAATGTCGCCTATGTTCATGGTTTCAGTTTTCAACAAAGTTCCTTGAGAATTATATATTCTTATGACTAATTGAACATTACCAGCAGTTGACGAACCAGAATTGAAAATTGTTCCTTCTAAGTGCACGTATGGCGAACTAAACAATGGATGGTTATCAGTCCATTTGAAATTAACAAAATTCAGTTCACCTTTGTTTTGGAAACCGAAATAGACAAACACGGCAACAGCCAGTATAAGAATGACTACCGCTATAGCTATCCCGATTTTGACTTTTTTCAGCATTAATTTCTTTTCTTTTTCCTTATCTGTCATAAATGAGCCTCGCTCTGCACTTTCCGTTTGTTGCCTCTCCAGACTTTAACGTTTTCGCCTATGTTCTATATGTTCTCTTTCTATGAGCCAGCCCGCAATTATGCTTATCAAGATACCAACTCCCAGCATTAAAAACCCGAAGAAAACCGCCGTGTTCTGCATGAATGGGTTAAGAGTAGACCGATATAAAACCACTAAAGCAATAATGACTAGCACAAGCCCGAACCCTAGCAACACAAAATTCATTTTCAAATTTGTCCCTTCCGTTGAGTTTAATCGGTTCTATGATATCTAAAGCCTTAAACTATACGCATGCTTATTCATTCTGGCATTAAAAATTTAAGGAGAAATGCTCTAGACATTATGAGAGTCCATGGTCAAATACTCTTGCCATAATTGTAACGACTTGCTATTGAAAAGCATAGATTCAGTCATTGACCATGTTTGGGCTAAACATTACGTAGAGGTAGCCAAGGTATTACAATCTGTCATGCAATCAGACGATGCACGAATGCCAAAGAGAGAAACTGGTATTCAACGAGTTTCTGGTTTTAGATGTGAAGACTGTGGGGTTTCTTTAACAGACATACGCTTTTTCTTGGCTCACCTTGATAAGATGCATGGGATTCACATATGGTATGAAAAAGGATTGACCAGAAAGAGGGTTTACTTTGACGGAATCTTAGAAGGTACTTCCACAGGAGACAAAACAGAACAACAAAAACTCTTTCCACCATCCAAGAAAAATGCTCCACTTTCCAAAAGACCTTATGAACCAAGAAAGGACAATTCAGATTGATCGTGTTAAGGGATAAGGTATGCATAAGGAGATTATTGACCATAAAGTCTGGTCTGAAGAAAACAAAGGAAATTTCGAACTCTCTATTGTTGCAAGACTCAAAGGTCCCTCAGTTTCCAATGTCCAGTATATGATAAGGCTGAGAAGCCCTGAATATGAGACAATCGACTACATGACCACACTGGAAGGTTTCAAAGAACTTGGAGAACTGCTCCTAGCTCTACATGATTTCTGCAAACTCCCACTTTACGCCAATGAGAAACATGTGGAAAAGCTGAAAGAACTTCTAACTGCTGACAACATCAAGAAACTATCAGAGATAATAAAGACTTCCAGACTAGGAAAATGAAACCTCAGAGTAAAGTAAAGGCAATATGGGAACAGGGAAGTCTAGACTGGGGAATGCTGGACTAGGATAGTTAGGGTAAGGGAAGACAAGAATAGGCAAGCCAACAGAATAGAGTACTTCTTTTCGATCTTATCTATGTTTTCCTCAGAGCCAAGGGAAGGTAAGCCCAGCTTGGAAAGGATAAGTTTACGTAAGACGAGGAAAGCCAAGGCAAGTTGACGTATCTAATAGTCTTGAGACTGTATTTTATGTTTTCCTCAGACGAGAGTTTGACCTCAGAGCAAAGGTAAGTTGAGGGAGCACTGGGAAGGTGAAGGATGGGATAACCAAGGAAAGTGAAGCCAAGTAAGGAATAGCAAAGTGAACAGTAGCTAGAGTTGACGTTGCTGTGTATTATCCTTTGGGGTTAGTCTTTCAACATTGGTTATTTCTATTCTTCCTCTTCTTTTTGGTCCACATCCAAGTCTTTGCATCGTTGCGAGTGTGTGAAGGATCACTTCTTCTGGAACATCTCCTTCAACAATCAAGTTGACTTCAAAAGGGGCTTTGCTGATATAGTCATAGTATTCTGTAGCTCCAACTCTTGGTATCAAATAGGCTTTAGGCTGGTCAAGAGGATTACTAACTGCCTTTCCCAGCTCTACCATTTCGGGTTGAATGAATACTCCGTCTACAACTCTTGACTTCAACCCATAGTATTTGCTTGTTCTCTTACGCCACTGGTCACCAAACTTTAGTTTGGCTGCTGTTCTCAGCATTCCTTTCAAGTATCCTCTATCGCCACCAAGAGGAGCAACCAACTGTCCGTTCTCGTTTCTAGGAAAAGTTCTAATTTCAACATTCTTTACTCTCTGCATCGTTGTGCTTTTCTTCTCAGATTCCTTCTCTCTCTTCTCTGTCTCTTCTGTGTCCATGCGGCTGTAGATAACTGAGGCTATTGCTTGTGTTCTGGTGTCATATTGCCCGTGAAGGTCATGGACAAACCCTTTCACCTTGTAAACGCATTTTGCTTCCTTCTCTGCTTCTCTCAACTTGCTTGTCAAATCTTCACTCATGATTTCACTTTCCAAAGCATAGTTGATTCCATTCTAGATTTAAAATATTCCTCTACTTCCTTTTCGGGCAATACAATCATCTTGGGTGGAAGATTCATCTTCACTCTTCCAAAGTTCTTTTCATGTCTCTTCCAAAGTCCATCATCGATTATGGCTACAACAGATTCTACAATGTCCTTGTTGTAGATTAGGCATAGACCTCCAACATCGAAGGGTAGTTGATGTTTCGTGTTAATGAAGTCAATAACAATGAAGTTCTTGTCAACTCTCGTAATGATGTCTGGAACATAGAAAGGAGACTTCACACAAGTAAGAGGAAGAACAGGAAGGTCAAGGTCAACAAGCCTCTTCTTGATTCTGTCAACCTTTCGATTATGAGTATCAAGCTCCTTACTATCCAACATGCTTTAACCTCATTCTAGCAATCTGGCAAAAGGTTGGTTAAATTTTTGCTTTCTACCCAATGTATTCGATTAGGATCATCATTGCCTCTCTTCATGGTTAAGAAAGAAGTCTTTGAATGTGTGACAACATGATGTTCAATAAAGACCTCATTGATAAGATACTTGCTGGTAAGAAGACCATGACTTCCAGAGATGAGAAATATGGGTGATTTTACTGATGTTGATGCTCAGAAAGAAGGATTCAACAACATTGTACAATTCATTGATTGTTGGAATAATAATCTTAAACCCAAGAATTCGTGGGATTCATGAGTTTAAGCTGCTCAAGAGGACTCGAAGAGTTTCTGAACCGTATGTTTTCTAGTTTTCTGTCGTTTTGTCTCTAGCCTTCTAGGTCTGTTATTCTAGCCCGTGAAAAAAGGCTAATTTTTAATCACGTGCTTAACTACTCTCTGATTTGGGCTAACGTTGTCATAAGTTTCTTTAATCACGTGATTAAAGATTTGCTCGAAATAAGCCTAAATCGAGCCTCTTTTTCAATTTAAGCACGTACTTAAAGCATATCCTTTTAAGGTAGTTTGCCTTTTGTCATAAGTAAAGGAATTGAAAACATGGTCAAAAAACAATGCAAGCAATGTCACAGAGATTTTAAGGTTACACGAGAGCATAGAATTTACTGCTCTTCAGAATGCGCTTATGTGGCTCTCCGCAAACAATGGTATAATTCACAGCACAAATATAGAGGCAAACAGAAATTAGAACGAGATATGAAACAAGCGAAAATAGCCGTTCTACCAAAAGACTCTCAAACCGATAAGAGGCTTGAGAGAACATGATTGAGAAAATAAAAGAGGAATATGCAAACGTGCTCAAACGAAAGCTTATTGAGGCTATCAAATCCTCTATGTCTGAGATTCTCGAACCACTCAAAAGAGAAATGGTAGATATAGATTCAACTCACGAAAAAGCTCAAGAAATCATAAATTTTCTCAATGCAGAAAAAACGATAACAATAGACGTTCTCCGTGACTTAGCGAATTCTCACAGACCTAGACCTAAATCATAGTCACGGTCTATGAAGACTGAAATCCATGACTACTATGGTAGCCAAAAGAAGTATGGTTTCAGTCTGAGACCATGACATTCACAGTTCACTGAAAGGTGATAGAGAGAGCGCAAGCAAAAGCAGTAACCTCATGACATGACAACAAGCCACACGGCTGCCAAGAAATAGTGTGGTTCGGTCTCGTTCTCTGCTCTCGTTCCATCACAATAAAGGAGACCAGACCTAACTCGTTTGGCTTTCATGAGAACGCCTTATCTGCGCTCTTATCGTGGACCGAACCACAATTAAACATCTAAGCTCACGATCTCCAAATAGAAAAGAAAGCAACCAACGAGTATAATAGCCTATCCGAAAACCAGCACACCTAAAAAAATTCAGTTCAAAACCTCACAAATTCGCCTTTATGTGACAACCCATGTGACACACTCTCTCACTCTCTCTCATATAGGTCTCCAGAAAGAAACCAATTCAAAAAAAAAGCAAAAAAAGAAGAAACCAAAAAGCAAACAAAGCAAACTTAAACTAACGTTCTATCTATCTCTCTCATTATCTCTGTTCCTCTTTCTATATTTCTTTCTTTATCTTTCTCTCTCTTTATACTCTCTTATATACACACTCTCTTTCTTTTTAGGGCTGAACTATGTTGAAAAACACACAAAAACACGTGTTCGGCTCTGGACCGTCTATATATGAGAGAGAGTGAGTGCGTCACTCATACAAAAATTGTATGCATTCTATGCCTCAGACGTTCCTATTCCGTTCTGCAACTAATAGCAGTCTAACAAGTTTGTCGAAAGCCTCTGTTAGGTCTGACTGCTCAGAGAAAATGAAGGCTAAGTCACTAGCGTCAAGCTTCTGGAAAATCAGTTCTAGGTCCGAAATGCCTTTTTGCGCTTTATGGAGTATTGAGGCTAGATAATGTCTCTGGTTCGAGTTTAAATGATGTCTCTCTTTCAGTTTCTTGAGAAAGGCTTTCTCGTTAGATGTGAGGATTGCTCTAGCATCTCTGGTTCGATTATAACCTTTCATTTCTCATTTTTTCCATGTGAACAATTTTGTTCGCACAATACAAGTAAGTATGAACTACCTTATAAATAGTGTGTGTATATCTATGATAAAGAAATGTAAAAATTGCGAAAAAGAATTCGAGGCACAGAAAGCAAGCCAAAAGTTCTGTTCGGTCCTCTGCTATCGATTGAACGTTAGAAAACAGCTTGCGGAATTCTACGAGCAACTAAAGAAGGGTTCAGCATGAGCATTTTCCCAAAACAAGGCGTAGATACAGTTCAAGCTCGAAAGCGTAGACTACAGTTTATCAAAGACCAAATTGAAAAGCAGACGGAATGGATTTCTCTAAAAAAGTTTGTTGCTGGTATGAGCATTAATTTAGGCATTAGACCGCAAGTTGTCAGACGTGAATTCGATTTGTTCAGAGAATGGCTCGAAGACTTAGAAACCAGAGGCTTAGATGACGCTCTGGAATTTCGCTTTAACGGTCAAAAAACTAAGTAAACCCTAAGAGGTCTAGGAAATGTACTGCTCTAAGCTTACCGTGACGAAAGGTGTTACACTTGAGGCTAGAGCAGAAGTCAGACCATTTCGTTCAATGTGGAACAGAGCAGAGTTTACTGTCGAACTGACCCTAACTGAAAACGACAACTTAGAAGACGCTAAGGCTTTAGCCGAACTGCTCATTGACTCGTGGATTGAAGATGCCAAAAAAAGAGCGCAAAAGCCATGACCGAATTCCAGATTCTAAAAATCCTAACTTTCTAGCCTTTATATATGGGTTGGACATAACTTATAGGCTCTGTTTGCCAAAAGAAGCCCAAAAACAGAACGCTTATATGCGTATTTAACCATAGGTTATACTGAAGGTATAACCTATGTCAGACGAAAAATCAACTCTGATTAAGATTTGGAAAACCACAGACGACAACCTAGAGTTTATGGCAAACAGACTAGGCTTATCAAAAATCGAGACCGTTCAGTTAGCGTCTAAGGCTTTAGCGTTGATTTCACTCTCAGATAAAGAATGCGTGGAAATCCACGACAGTCTAAAAGAAACAGCACGAGCGCAAGAAATCCTCAGAAAAGCAATTGAAGAAAACCTAGACGGCTTTAAAGACTACCTCAAAAAGTATCCGTTTAAGCGTTATCTTAAAAGGTGATAAAAAATGGTGAAAGGTCAACGGTCATGGGCTAATAAAACCGATTTGCCAAAAGAAGACGAATATTTAGACGAACCTACTGAGCTTTTTGAATGTAAATACTGCTTAAGTGTCACACTCAATAAAGACCAAATTTGCGATTTATGTCGAGGTGAAAAAGTTGAGTGAAAACAACAATGAACCAGAAAAGAAAGATAACACGATTGTAGTAAGGCATGAGATAGTGAAACCGAAAACAGACCGACAAATAGACCAAATAGCCGATGACATGGAACAGCAATTTACAGAGAGAGCAAATTCAGAAAAAACAAAAGAAGAATTAGAGTCAGAGCTTTCAAATACAAAAGCCCAACTTGAGGAAAAAGAGGCAATTATTGACTTAGTTGCCACTAAGGATTTTGAGAATGAAAAACAGAAATTGCTTGCGAAAATTCCAGACGAACAAAAAAGAGCTTATGTCGATAAATACATTGGCGATGACCCCGAAAGGCTTGAGAATATTGCACTCTGGACAAACATTCTAAAAGAAGGAATTATTTCGGGTGGTGGAAAAATTTCAGACGAAGACGAAGGCATAGAAAAAGTTCCGCCAGCTAGTGCTGTAGGACCGTACAGAGCAGAGACTCCACAAGAGACAAAAAAAGAGCAATTGAGACAGCATATTAAAAGTCTTTTCGACATCCTAGCAGACCCAAATGCCTCACAAAAAAAGAAAGACTCTGCAAATCGAGAAATCAACCTATACTATGCTGAGGTCAGAAAAGGCGCACGGGCTTCTGGTATAACCGACAGAATGGCTCTACATGTCATGGAATGTCCTAAATGCCATGAAACGATGGAAGGATGGCGTTGTCAAACTTGCGGTCACGTGATTCCAGAGATTAACAGAGAAAGACCTAGCCGATAAATTTTCCATCTTCTTTTTTTCAAAAACATGAGGGAAAATGCTTGAGGCTAGGATTAAAATTTTTCGAGCTTTACGACAAAATCTCAGTTGTGATAGTCGATTTTGACCTAGATAAAAAATACCCTCAAAATTTTGTGTGCAAATTGCCATACGAAATTCATGAAGGAAAAAATAAAGGTGATAACTCTTTTCCGAATCGGTTCAAAAATTTAACGAAGGAACAACAAGAAGGATTAATTAGGCAATTGCTTTTAGACGCTAAAAAAATCGAGACAGACCCAATTTTTCGTCAAGAAATCGAAAGACGTTTGAAGAGGCTAAAAAATGGATAAGAAAATTCGCCATCGCATCTACAACCAGATTGCGATGCGCTATCGGAGAGCAGACCCTAAAAATTGGAAAACGATAGTCTTAGGTGACATGACTTTTGAACAAGCACTCCGTAAGGCTATTGCGGAACAAGAAAGACGTGAACAGCTAGGCATTGAACGGAGAGAAATAAAGTCTCCTTTAGGCATTGAAGGTATAACCGATTTAGAGCAATGGAAAAAAGACCGAATAGCTGAAAGGCAACAACGAGAACAACATCAACCTCAAGATGCTTATTCTGGTTTAGGTCCACTGCTCGAATCTGCTTTTGGCTCTAGCCGAAAAGAACAAGATAGAAAGGAATTATGTGACATGATAAACGAAATCACAGAAGAGCGCATAGCTAGGTCTATGTGTCCTATTTGCAAATCGAGTGTTTGCCACTGTCCAGAGAGTGAAGAAATTGAGAAAGTTGACTGAAAGGTTCATGAAGAAAGGCAAAAAAATGCTTGATGATAAGCGTGAGCGTGAACGCTTGCTCGAAAGACAAAAATTTATAGAGGAACATGGAATCACTCCAGAAGATAATGAAGAAATCCAACGTAAGGTCCGTAAGGTTCGAAGAGAACGAGAAATAGCTGAACTTTTCGAAAGCGTTAAAGAATGCGATAAAAAAATCGAAGGCTATAATCGAAGGCTCGCACAGTTAGACGTTCAAATATACAGACAAAAACAACTTGAGCTTCTAGCTCAAAAAGTAGCTCAAGAAAGTGAGTTAATCCAACTTCAAAAACAGTCTGTTCAGATTGATAAAAAATCTAAAGAACGGTTAGATAAAGCCGTGCTAGAATTGGTTGAAGCCAAAAAAATGCTTGTTGAACTTCAGACTAAAGACAGCGAGTTGTCTCAAGCTCAGAAAAATGAGCTAATACAAAAATTAAACGAGAAACTCAAGCGTGGTGATTCGTCAAATGTCTGAGAAAACTGATTTCTTAGAGCTTATGACAAACCTCAATGCACTGATTGACCGATACAACAAGCAATATGAAATCCTAGATTCGTTAGTCAAGCTTCTGAAAGAAGAGCATGAGCGTCTCCTTAAAGCTGAAGAGCGATATCAGAAAATGTATGACGACATGAGAGCATTAGCCGATTCATACAACCAGAAAGTTCTCGAACTAAACGCAAGATACGAAGAATTCAACGAAAAAGTTGAAAGATTCAATGAGCGTTTAGGAGTGTGATAACAAGAAATGAATAGATGTCCGAAATGTGGCTCACAGCAAATAATCCACGAAGGCAATGACCAATATCGTTGTCAAAAGTGCGGTTACGTTGAAATATCGATTAAGTTAGCTGGTCTAAGCGTAGTGGAAAAAGAGGTCTTCGAAATTCCGTTTGACCCAAACACTGATTTTACGGCTAAAACCGTTAAGGGAAAAAACACTGAGGGAAAAATTCGAGTAACAATGATAAAAAAGAAATCTGAAGATACGGCATAGTCTCAGTGAGACAAAAGGCTCAGAGGTTTAACGGTAAAGCTGAGAGCAATCTTAGCTAGGTGTGCAACCTCTCTAAATCCGTTCTCGTTTCACCTAAGCGAGTGTTTTAGCCTCTGAGCCATTTTTTAATGCCCTACTACCTTTTCTAAGAATTTTTTGTTTTCGCACGGCTCTGGAGAAAAAGGCTTAGGCTTTTTTAGAGAGTTAATGGCTAGGTTTTCCGATTAAAAGTATGGCTAGATGTGTGTTGCTCAGAAGGTTTCAGAATGGAAAACCACTCTAAAAACTTCACACACACCTAGCCACTATGTAAGATAGAGGCTCAGACGCTCTTAAACTTTCTCGACTGAAAATCACGAAAAAAAACCGAGCCTTATGTAGCTTATGCGGAAAGAGCCTCAAAACGAGCCGTATTTCTGAGCTACAGTTCAAAACGAGCCTTTCAGTATTTAAGAGATACGTGAAAAGCAGATTTCTTAACAAGTTTGTATACCGATTTTTGAGACGTATGGTATTTTCGCTAAACATTTTCGGAAAGATAGCAACATAGTGTCTTAGGTTTTTCCATGCTTTTTTGTGGCTCGTGCAAGTGTAGGATGGAGAATGATTTTACAAACGTAAATTGATATATAAAGCCTAGAGCCTCAGAAAACCATCATTCTCTCATTCTATTCAGAGGCTTAAATAATCGTTTGACCATTTTCTCTAGTGCTCAGAAGGTTTGAAAGAATGGAAACCCGAATCGGAAAGAACGATTCGAACCTCTCAAGCAACCCGTATCTAGCGAAATATCGAGTGACTACACCTAGCGATAAGCCGTGTTTTGGTTCGCTCAGTTGTCAAGTGGCATGTGAGCATTATCTCGACTGCTTAGAGCAGAGCAACAGCACAGACTTCAAACTAAACGTCAGAAGGCTCTAAAATGGAATTCCCGATTTTCGATAAGAACGACAAGCGAGACTTAGACGATTCTGAAAGATTCGAGCCTCTAGTCATTAAGCGTTTGAGATTCTCCAAGCCACAGTTAGCACTAGCAGAGACTTACGCACAGCACACAGAGCGAGAGTGGCTTTTAGCAGAGGAAAACAAGATTCTCGAAGACCTAGAGCGCAAACGACTGCTTAAGCTGATTTGAGAGTGAGAGCATGTCAGACACGGAACAAAACAACGAGAAAACAAAAACGCTTGAGCAACTAAGAAGCCTAATCGTAGACGCTCTAGACTATGGAGACCTTTTGCTAATTGCGAATAAAGGCATAGGCAAGACGAACGCCCTCATGGTCCTAGCGTCAGAATTCGCTAAGTTACCGAACACTAGGCTAATCGTCTTCGAAGACTTTCCAAAATGGTGTCTAGAATTCAATGAAATGGCTTACATAGTCATTCACGACTCAGACGTAAAAGAAACAAACCATGAGGTAGACATTGAAGACTATTTCCTCAGACACGAAAGAGACTATGCGGTTTTAAGAGGCTCTGAGATTCAACAAGCCTTAAGGAAAAACAAAAACCTAATCTTCGTTTCAGAGATACACGACATAGAAAGACAAGCGTTTCTCATATACTCTGTGATTCAATATTTCTATAGGCTGAACTACAGAGCAAAATGGAGAGGATACAAAAACGCTAGAGTAGTCTTCGTTATCGAAGAATCTCAGAACGTTTTCGACTCTAGCACTATCTCGAAGAAAATCTTCAACAGACTAAGAAAAATATTCTCTGTGGCACGAAACTTAGACTTGCATTTCGTTCTCTGCAGTCAGAGGTTGCAAGACCTTAACACGAAAATCAGAGGAAGAACTAGGCTTTTACTAGGTTGTGTTAGCCTAGATGACTATGAGCTAAAAGTCTCACGATTGCTCAGACACTCGAAACACAGACAAGAAATAACGACATTGGAAAGAGGAAAATTTCTCTATCCTAGCACAGACGAAATAATCAGTTTTCCGAAATTCGAAGCCAATGGCAAGCCTTTCGAACTAGCCTCTAAGCCTCAGAAATATCAATGGTCAACACTAGAACCCACGTATCCGAAAGCTAAACGAAAGCCTTCATTGCTAATGCGAATCCTAAACGCTCTTTCTCCGAAAATAATCAGAGAAAACTACAGAGAGCCAAAACACGAAGACCAAAAAGACGACATCACAGAGGAAAATACCGCACTTTTGCCTTCAAACGAAAGCGAAGAATCGGAATCGATGTTTTGGGATAGCGAAGAGGAGACCGATTAAAAATGTCTGTATCCGAGCACTTAGGATTTTTTGAACGAGTGCAAAAAACCGAATCAATCAAAAACGGAGAGTGAAAAACAACATGTTCACAAGACAGCACTATAAGGCAATTGCTGAAATCATAGCTCTCTCAAACGACAAACGGCAAATCCTAGAACGACTGATTCTCTATCTCAAAAACGATAACCCTAGATTTGACGCCTATAAGTTCAGAGAATACATTAACAAGCTAGAATACCAAAACAGAAAAACAGTAACCTCAGTTAGCATTTCAACCGAACAGCTAGAACACGATATCCACACGGTTGAGTGAGAGCATGACCACAACCAAAAGCCGAATTGAGAGGCTTCAAATATCTCTACAAGCTGACAACGTTCAGTTAAAAGAAGCTAGACTTCTGTTAAGCTTAGATTTAAGCATTAGAAAAAGAGGCTACCATCGCTGCATCATGAAAGTCTGAATGTTGCTGACGCCTTGAATCTGCTTGATGCCGTTTTCAATGTTTTCGAGTTCTTCTTGCTTTTCTTCGGGGATTAGGATGTGAGCGATGAGAGCGTTTAAGCCGTAGGCAATGGGCTCTTCGTCAAACCTGAGAATCTTAGAATCTTGCGGAATAATCGCTTGAATCTGCTCCTTAAGCTTGTCGAATGGTATGGTTATGTCTTCGGGAAAAATCTTCATGGAGACGAGAACTTTAGCCAATTGAAATCAACCCTAGTTCAGTCTTCTTGATGATCCTTTGAGCCTGCATTTGGAACACGTGTATCAACGGTCGATGAATTAAATCTTCCTTTTTTCTGTTGCGCCAATAATCTGGATGTGGGCAGGAAGCTGGAGGTTCTATTTTCTTTTCGGTTCTATTGGGCAACTCTCCAAGCCGGTGATTTGACACCCTTGAGTCTAGCGACTAGTTGACCTCTAAGCGTTGCCACGTTGTAGACAACGATTCTTGCATTGAGTTCTTTGGCTTTTTCTTTGGCTTCCTCTAGTATTCTTTTGCTGTCGTCGGTCAACACTTTTTCAGTCTTGTAGGTGTCATGGGCAGTGCAGTAATGGCCTGCAACTGGTCTTCCTAGCTGAGTTGATTGAAGAAGCACTTCCTCACTCTTAACGAAAACTTCGATCTTCATTGCTGGCTTCTCAAGGTATTAGAACAAAGGGAAAGCGTATAATGGTTTCGTCTCGTAGTGTATTAGCGATTTATGGTCCTTCGAAGCCGCATTTTGGGCATTTGTAGGGTCTGCCGAACTTGCGGCAGCGGGTGCACCGCCAAATCGTGATTTCGCCGCAGCTGGGACACTGAAACTTCGTGGCTTCTTGACCTGGCGAGATTATCTTGTGGCAAGACGAGCAGGTTGGCATGACTGCGACCGCAGCGGATTCCTCGCTCATACTCTGTGCAAACCTCAACTGGCTGATCTTGACGATGTGGCATAATCCATACAATAGGCTTGCTTATATGCCCTCTGCTCTGCTTCGAAACGTGATTCCTGTTTTGCTGGATTCTTTTCTTACCTTCGAGAGAAACAAGTACGCTATGAGGTCATGTGTGCTTTGATGCCTTTTGGATGAGAAACCAGTAGGTTAGTAGGTCTTTTTCTTTGTTTGCGGGGTCTTTGAATTTTTTGTTTATGATGTTCCAGAAGTTTTCGTTGTGTTTTCGTTCTATGGCGTGTGCGATTTCGTGGTATGTGATGTAGTGGATTAGGTCTTCTGGCAGGTATTTCATGAGTGTGTTGATGGTTAGGTTTCCGTTGCTGCTGTGGCTTGCCCATTTTGTTTTCATTTTTTTGAAGTATGTTTTGTTGATTTTTGTGTTGAGTTCGGTTTGGTAGTCTTGGACCAGCGTGTGGATTAGGTTTCTTAGTTGTTGTTCTGTTCGGGTTTGGTTGAGGTTTTTGGCTTGGGTTTCGTCGAGGGCTTTTCTGATGATGTGTTCTTTCTTTTGTATCCAGCGTCTGTATTTTACTAGGGTTTCTTTCTCGTCTTTGTAGTGTTTGAGTAGTATGAGGAGTAGTGTGCCCGTTTTGAATTCTAGTCTTGGGTGTTTTACATCTCGGTAGTCCAGAGCGCACTGCAATCCGGCGTCTGTTTTGTTATCCATAGGTTTTCACGCTTTCCATGATTTTCTGGTGGAGTTCGTCGATTTCGGCGAGGGTTAGTTTGTGCAAACAACAAAGCATCCACGATACTCCTTGAAAGAAGTTAAGTACAAGACAAAGAGAATAAACCTGCAAAGAACAAAGTCACCCACGATGTGGTTTGCCCAAAATGATAAGAACCCTCCAAATCGAGAACTTCAAGTCAATAAAACACCTCAAACTAACCTGCAAAAGGATAAACATCTTCATAGGAGAACCAAACACAGGAAAATCAAACATACTCGAAACCATGGGGCTGCTCTCACATATCTATCCGAGAGGGATCAAACGCTTTGTCAGATTTGAAAACATCAGAGACCTTTTTTACGACCACGTCCTGGACAACAACATAAGAATCACATTTGACGAAAAGGCTTTAGAAATCACGTTCAAGGATGGTCGATTCCGAGGAACATACTCTGACGGAAAGACTCGACATCCTGACGTCTTACACTATGATTTTGCTGGAGACGACATGGGATCTTCACCACATGAAGATTTCCTAAAATTCAAGTTCTACAGGTTTGCTGTGAGAGAGAAGTTCCCAAATCAACAGTCAGAATTTCTCCGCCCATCCGATGGAGACAACCTGTTAGCAGTCATTTTGGCGCGTAAAGACCTACGAGCCATCATTAAACAAATCTTTGACCGCTTCGGACTCACATTGGTTTTTGAGCCGCAGGAAGGCAAGATAAGGGTGCAAAAGCAACTGGAGGATATCATAATTGCTTTTCCTTACTCCTTGGCTTCTGAAACCCTGCAAAGACTCGTCTTCTACCTAACCGCCATTTACTCCAACAAAAACTCTGTGCTCGCCTTCGAAGAGCCCGAAGCCCATGCCTTCCCCTATTACACCAAATACCTCGCAGAAATAATAGCCTTAAACAAAAACGAAAACCAATACTTCATCTCAACTCACAACCCCTACTTCCTCCTCTCAATACTCGAAAAAACCCCAAAAAACGAAATAGCCATCTTCAACACACGCTTAGAAGAATACGAAACCAAGGTGAAGGCACTAACTCAAGACGACATGAAAAAAGTGCTTGACAAAGGAACAGACATTTTCTTCAACATCGAAAGATTCCAGAAGTAACGGAGCCTCTCAAACAGATGTACCTTGTTGAATGCAAACCCGACGCCGTCTTAGTAAGATCCTTGACGCTCGCGACGAGCAAAAACATCGAACACGCGGGAAACAAATCCCAACTCCTCAAGAAACTCACAGAACACTACACCGACTCCAAAGCAATCATAGACGAAGACCCCGGAAGCATTCAACCTCCACACCTCCAAAAATTCAGGGAAAAGCAAGACCTAACGCAATACAAGCTCAAGGTACTGCACCAAAAAGGCAAGAACAACACACTAATCATATTACGTCCAAGACTGGAAGACTGGATACTCGACGCCTCAAAAGAAGCCAACATAGACCCCACAAAATACAGTCTCCCAAAAGAGCCCACAAAACTCCACCAACAAATAAACATCCAAATCGACAAATTCCAAGAACTAATCAAAGACCTAGCGAAAAGCAAACGACTCAAAGAACTAAAAACCCGCTTGACAAGAGACATTTAGACCATTATGGGGACAACAATCTAGAATACAAGACAGAAGGTTTTTTGGGCAGCATATACAACATCATGCTCAGAGTTGGTAAGGCGGACAGGATATGCGTTCTCATATCTCTGCCCGTCTCCATCATTATTCTTCATGAAATCACATTTCTCTACTTCCTGCAAACCTTTCCTAACTTGTCCACAAGCGCCATGTATGGCACTAGTCAGCCTCAAACCCCACTGAATACACTGTTGTCTGTACGCACGGGGCACCAACAACGAAATCGTAACCTTCAACCAGCCAACAAACCAGCACAGAAGTAGTAGTCAACGTACACGCGGCGCAGACGACTACTTCTAAACCTAAAGCACCCTCGGTATTATTTACTTGTTCTATGCGAAAGTTAACGACTCATAAAAAAGAAAAACTGCGTCTCCATCAACATAACCCATCACCCAGAGAAGTTGTTGTGGCAGACCTACACTAGTCAACAACAACTTCACACGGCTTCACACCCCCGCGAACAATACACTTGTTGATGACACTATAGAGCAGTTGGGCATCAACACCCACACAAACAGACTGCGTTTGCATGTTCAAGTTCAACTGTTTCAACCTGCCCACAACATAGTTGAAGAAGGCGCTAAGAATTTGACCCTTTCTTCTTCTTTCAAAATTCTCTTCACGCAGAACCCCCGTCGTCACAGCCATGTTAGTGTTTCTAAGGCAACGTCAACACTAACACGCACGCAACGCTCAACATACCCAAATGCCACGCACATCAACATCAAACTTCACGCATAACAACATAGAACACCACCCTAAAACACCACCAAACAGACCAAGAAACACCATACAAAACCAGCAACAGACCCCAGACCGCAAACCTAAAAGACTAACTTTCACCACAAAAAAATTTTTCTGCAGCTCATACTATACCTCTAAGCCTATGGGCGTCAACCTACGCGACCTAATCCCAAAAACCACAATCGACCTCACCGACCTAACAGGCAAATCCATAGCCATAGACGCCTACAACGCACTATACCAATTCCTAGCCATCATACGCCAACCAGACGGCACACCACTAAAAGACCACACAGGCAAGGTAACCAGCCACCTAAGCGGATTACTCTACCGCACAAGCAACCTAATCGAAATAGGCATAAAAACCGCATACGTATTCGACGGCACACCACCCACACTCAAAGAAGCAGAAATCAAACGCAGAGCCAAAGTCAAAGAAGAAGCCCTAATCAAATACGAAAAAGCCCTACAACAAGGCAAAACAGAAGAAGCCCGCACATACGCACAAATGACCTCCAGACTCAAAGACTACATGGCAGACGACGCTAAACACCTACTCAAACTACTAGGCATACCATGGATCCAAGCACCAAGCGAAGGCGAAGCCCAAGCAGCCCACATCACCAAAAAAGGCGACACAGACTACTGCGCCAGCCAAGACTACGACAGCATCCTATTCGGCGCACCACGCCTAATACGCAACGTAACAATAAGCGGACGCAGAAAACTACCCCGAAAAAACGTCTACATCGAAGTCGTGCCAGAAGCAGTTGAACTGAAAAACGCTCTAGATGAACTAGGCCTTACACATGAACAATTAATCGACATCGGCATACTAGTAGGCACAGACTTCAACCCAGAAGGCATCAAAGGCATCGGACCCAAAACAGCACTACAACTAATCAAAGAACACGGCACCCTAGAAAAAGCCATACCAACACTAAGAAACGCAGAGTTCCCAGTTGAACCCCAACGCATACGCGAAATCTTCCTACACCCAAAAGTCACCGACAATTACCCATTGAACTGGCGAGAGCCAAACATAGACGGCGTAATTGAATTCATGTGCCGCGAACGCGACTTCGACGAAGAAAGAGTCAGGAAAGCCTTGGAAAAAATGAGCACAGGCATAAAGAAAACTAAGGGCGCCACAACTTTAGAACAGTGGTTTGGAACAAAGCCTAGCTGAAGAAAACAGGCAGGCGCAGACTGTTTGTGTGCTTGTTATTGTTAAGCTGTTTCAACTATGTGTGTTGTCCGTATTTGCCCGTTAATGGCACGAAGGCTACTCCGCCCAGGTTCTCACGCGTGAGCTTGGAGTTTCCCTTGGTTATGCGATACAACGTTTGAAAATAGTACGTGCTGCCAACTGGGATGAGTAGGATGCCGCCATCTGGTTTGAGCTGATCAGTCAAAGGCTTGGGCACGTCTGGTGCAGCTGCGGTGACTACAATTCGATCGTATAGGGCTTCTGGGCTGTAGCCTTGTGAGCCGTCGATGTGAATTATTGTGACTCGATCGGTGTAGCCGGTTTTCTCTATGTTTGTTCGGGCATAGTCAGCGAGGTCTTTTATGATTTCAGTTGTGTAGATGTGTCCCCATTGTTGTTTCGGTTGATTGGTGGGCGCGATTATTTCGGCTATTGTAGCGGCGTGCCAGCCGCTGCCTGCGCCTATCTCTAAGACTTTTTGGCCTATTTCCAGCTCTAATGCTTCGTTCATTATGGAAACCATGTGCGGCGCTGACGCGGTTTGCCCCCATCCTATAGGCAAGGGGGCGTCTATGTAGTATTGTTGTCGCATCGGTTCAGGTAGGAAAGGTTCACGATGAACTTGACGCATCGCTCGAATAACATTTGGTGACTTGAGTATGCCTTCACCAATCAAGTTGCGGATTAACTGCTCCCACTCAGCCTTAACTGTCATGTTGTCAGCATGTTCCTGGCAAGACAAGGGTGTAATTGGTAAATGGTTGCTTAAGACTTTGCTGAGCTTGATCGCATACAAACTGGTACGAAAAAAAGAAAAAGGGTTGACTTGTTTGGTCTTAATTGTGGTAGTCGTTCCAATAGGCGTACAGGAAGTCAAGCCAGCCTTCAGATGCAAATCTTGTAGCTGCGTAGGGCGTCAAGCCCAGCATTGCATGATATGACGGTGGAAACCATATGCCCATGCCCTTAGCTGAAGCAGACTCCATAGGCTTAGTGTTTCCCAAAGCGACAATCGATTCGGAAAGCGCTGAAAGAAGAACGCTGCCAGCATCTCTCACATTTGGATCAGCAGTCTCGATAGTGATGGTTTCGACGAAGGTTGGCAAGTCAATGTATTGATCCCATCCATACTCGCTCCACGGAAGCGTGCCTTCGCCTCTAGCTTCACTTATCATCTCATGGTTAGCTTCCATGTCCTCAATGAGAGTCGCAGTTAGTCCTGCGAGGCTGGAGACCACTTCATCCATTTTGGCAAGGTCTATTGCTGACAGGCTGCCCATAACGCCTCCGTTGAAGTGAGCCCTTGGTTCATAGAACGCAGCAAAATGAGCAGTGATCATCTGAGCTGCCTCAAGCTCTGACATGGACGGATTCTGGTTTAAGCCCTCAAGAATGGTGTTGTATGGATATCCAGCCACGGGCACGTAGTTTTCGCTTCCAACAAGGTAATCAGCGTCCATCCCGAACTGATTGTACTCGTAGGCAACCTCCACCATGCTCATCAAGCAAGCGTCTGTAACAAGAAGGTCAATGTGATGCCCAGATAGAGCCGACGCAACTTCAGCATGCGTCAAGTGATCATCAGGGTGCTCATCCCAGCAAATGCCGCTCACATCGTTCCCATGATCCCACAACACAAGCACATAATGCTCAGCCTGAAAC
>Ga0315314_1000618_pt1 | contig 37012 bp, 39 predicted proteins | sample TDP9_MG_FD_203631 | JGI IMG/M metagenome (GOLD analysis project Ga0315314, IMG submission 203631) | Freshwater sediment microbial communities from Lake Towuti, South Sulawesi, Indonesia - TDP9 | ecosystem: Environmental > Aquatic > Freshwater > Lake > Sediment | place: Indonesia: South Sulawesi... | reverse complement strand
TCGTCGCTCAATAGCTTCATTCCTAGTAGTTTGCTCCACAGTTCGCAGTGGCCCGGCCAGCGAACGGTCCATCTCGTCATTTCCTTGGCGTGCTTCAGTCCAAGTGTCTCTTTGTACACGGTTGCATCTCCGTTCAGGAAACATTCGGCTTCGCCAACTGGTTCCGGGAATCGCATTGTCTTTACGTATTCTTCAAAGATGTTCTGGATCTCAACGACTTGGCCCTTTCTCAGAATCCTTGCACTCCTTGTGTAAGAATCGAGGACGCCCTCCCAACTCCACGAGATCTTGTATTTCAATGGGCCATCAGCGAATTCCCTTTGAGGGATTCCTCCGCAATACGAGTGAATCTCATAGACCTTGTCCAGTTTTGAGCATCCGTAACCGTAGAGGACGAGGTCTATACCAGGGTCAAGGCCGCAGCCAGGGAGAATCGTGATTCCAGCTCTCCTTGCATCACCATCGAGTCTGACGATTTCTCCGGGGTAAGACACGTCGACCATATTCACTTTGGCCTCCACAGCCGCCTTCGCAACCGGGAAGTTGAACCTTGCAGGAAGCAAACATGCGACTACATCGAATCCTTTCTTCGTGAGTTCGACCAGGTCTTCGTGGTTTGCTGCGTCAACCTGCTCAGCCTTGACCTTTGGAGTCTTTAAATCGGCGATAACTGCTTGAATTCTGCGGATATCCAGATCGGCGGCAACGATCTCGCTCACCTCACTGCTCTTAACCATGTCTCTGATGGCGGCAGATCCTTGCATCCCTGCTCCTAGCACTAGTACTCGCAATCAGATCACCATGCAATGTCCAATTCTCGTCAATGCTCTATTTATCCCTCTGCAGTGAGAACTATTGCTCGTCAAGAGTCGGGTCGCTATGGTGAGGTTGACGGGAGGACAACTAGTTATACGCTGCCTTGAGAATGCAGGCGTGAAAACGATCTTTGGCATACCGGGGGTCAACGTTCTTGATGTCTATGATGCACTATACGATAGCTCGATCCGTCACGTTCTTGTTAGGCATGAGCAGTCTGCGGCATTCATGGCTGATGCCTACGCTCGAGTGACGGGAAGACCCGGGGTCTGCTTGACTACGGCCGGACCTGGTCTGACAAACGCGGTCACAGGACTCGCGACTGCTTACTCAGACTCAAGGCCGGTTCTTGCATTGGCCGGAGAGATCTCGTCTGATTTGATCGGTAAGGAGAAAGGAGTCCTTCACGAGATTGATCAGATGTCCATGGCCAAGCCAGTGACAAAGCGAGCACACTGTGTCCTTGATGCGGTAGAGATTGCTCGGGTAATCCAACGAGCGCTTGTGGATCTGAAGACTGGAAGGCCAAGACCCGTATACGTTGGGCTACCTGATAATGTTCTCGAAGCCACAGGTGACTTCCAATTGTCCGAAGAGAAGCCTTGTGCTACGGTGACATCTGAACCTGACGAAGAATTGGTCGAAGCTGCGCTAGACCTTCTCTCGCAATCTCGCTTTCCAGTGATTCTGGCAGGCGGGGGCGTCGTGGCCGCCGATGCCTCCCTTGAACTCATCCGGATCGCAGAGCTTCTGTCTGCCCCCGTTGTCACAACAGTCAACGGGGCAGGCTCCATACCGGGAGATCATCCTCTCTTTCTAGGACGATCGAGATTGCCAAAGGTTGTAGACAAAGTCTTCCGAAGAGCAGATGTGATGCTCGCCGTCGGCACAAGATTCTCTTCTCTCTCGATGAGCCGTTGGAAACTGAGGATTCCCAAGAATCTGATCCATGTTGACATTGATGCCCGAGTGATAGGCAAGAATTACCCGCCGAAGATAGGAATCCGAGGAGACGCCAAACTGATCCTTCGCCAAATCTTCGAGAAACTTAGGTTGATGCCTAGGGCTGAGAGGTCCGGTTGGATGAGAACGGTGGAAGAACTCAAAGCTTCGGCTTGGAACGAGTTGAAGAACTTACATCCAACGGAGATGAGAGCTGTGATGGATATCAGGAGTGCTCTTGAACGAGACGCCATCGTCGCCGCAGACACGACGATTCTTTCCTACTGGATGCAGAGGATCTTTCCAGTGTATGAGCCACGTACTTTCCTGTATCCCTTCGGATATGTGGCGATGGGCTACGCCTTGCCCGCTGCGATTGCCTCAAAGATTGCTTTTCCAGATAGGCAGGTTGTCGCCGTATGCGGAGACGGAGGGTTCATGATCACGTGTCAAGATCTTGCCACAGCTGTGGAGAATAATGCGAACATACCCATCATCCTCCATAACAACGGCGGTTTCGGAATTCTAAGGCACATACAGCGTGAACGCTTTGGGCGGAGGCATATTGGAGTTGATCTGAGAAACCCCGACTTCATGAAGCTAGCGGAATCTTTCAGGGCCAAAGGATCTAGGGTGGACACAGTAGATCAGATAGGGCCTGCTCTAAGAGACGCTCTGCATTCTGATGTGCCGACGATAATCGAGATCCGAATGTCACTCACTCCCCCTCCTAATTGAAGACCAGTTGCCAATCAAGGACAGCACGCGCTAATGCGTTTGTCGAACTTGCAGAGATCCGTACTGAAGTATCTCATTCCCGAATCCGGAGCCAAGGTGACGATTCGACTGTCTTCGGGCAACGCTTTTGCCAAGTCCAACGCGGCTTTCACGTTTGCGCCGGAAGAGATTCCTGCGAATATTCCCTCCTCAGAAGCGAGCCTTCTAGCCATCTTTATCGCGTCTGTGTCTGATACGCGGATGACCTCATCCACTAGGCTCATGTCTAGGATCTCTGGAACGAAACCGTCACCTATGCCCTCAATCCTGTGGCTGCCTTTCCTTCCTCCTGAAAGGACTGGGCACTCAGCTGGCTCCACTGCAACGATCTTGACTCCCGGAATCTTCTTTCTGATTGCCCTGGCAACTCCGGTCAATGTTCCACCCGTACCGACGCCTGCCACAAACGCGTCAAGCTTCCCTCCGGTCTGATCGATAATCTCCTTGCCTGTGGTTTCCTCATGTGCACGAACATTGTCGAAGTTTGTGAATTGCGCCGGGATCCAGACCTTCGGAACGGTCTTCTTCAACTCGTCCAATTTCCTAAGACAGAGGTCAACATCGCTCTCACTACCAGGTGTGAAGACCATCTCGGCTCCATATGCTTGGATCGTCTTCTTCCTCTCCTCGCTCATTCCTTCGGGCATCACAACTATCATTCTATATCCCTTCACAGCGGCGACCATCGCAAAGGCTATGCCAGTGTTTCCGGTGGTCGCCTCAACTATTACAGATCCCTCGGTCAACTGACCAAGCCGTTCAGCCTCTTCGACGATGTAGCGGGCAATCCGATCCTTCAAGCTGCCACTCGGGTTGAGAAATTCCAACTTGACCAAGATCTCTCGATCGAGACCGGCAGCGATCCGATTCAACTTAACCATAGGTGTTGAGCCTATGACATCAAGAACTGAGCCTGCCGCCTTCATTTGGCTCTACCTCGACGATCCATTCGCGACTGAGGTTGTGTTGCGGTCCATTCGAGATATTCCAGAAGGCCCCTCTTGAGAGACACAGTCGGCCTATAGCCTAGGGCTTTCCGTCCGAGGCCTATGTCTGCCAAACTATGTCTTACTTCTCCTTCACGCGCCGGCCTATAGATCGGCTTCATGTGGGTCTTGTGCGTCAAATCGATGAGTAATCTGGCAAGGTCGTTGATCGTGGTTGATCTTCCGCTTCCAATGTTGATAGTCTGACCTATGGCCTTCCTTCGCTCAAGCGAGAGTTCACAGGCATTCACTGCGTCCTTGACGCTTACGAAGTCTCGTGACTGCTTGCCGTCGCCATAGATGATTGGAGGCTGATTGCGAAGAAGTCTCTGCGCGAACTTGGCGACCACTCCGGCGTAGGGGCCCGCCCTTTGTCTAGGCCCGTAGATGTTGAAGAACCTTAAGCAGACTACAGGTAATCCATAGGTCCGGTGAAAGGCAAGACAATAGTTCTCAGCTGCAAGCTTCGAAGCAGCGTAGGGAGAGATCGGCCTCGGAGGAACGCGTTCACAGATCTTTCCTTCTCCAGCGTCGCCGTAGACGGCGCAGGATGATGCGTAGACCAAGAGGTCGACGTCGGCGCTTCTGCAGGATTCAAGGAGGTTGAGTGTTCCAAGCCCATTGATTTCATTTGTGAGTACAGGATCCTTGACAGATCTCTGGATGTCTACGAGTGCGGCTAGATGAAAGACTGTGTTTGACCGTTTTACCTCTTCACGCAGCTTCCAAGCATTGCGCACATCTCCTTTCTCCAGCCTGAAGTTTTTCTTTCCTAGGTGTTGGCTTATGTTTGCGACGGTTCCAGTGAACATGTTGTCAAGAACCGTGACCGAGAGCCCTCTCTCAATGAGCATATCTACGAGATGGCTGCCGACGAAGCCTGCGCCGCCTGTAACTAGCACATTGTTTCCACGAGGCATCTTCGTCTAGTCTCCTTCCCTCTCAGGAAGTAGAGACACTAGAAATTGGAATTGTCTCTCAGCCACCTTTTCTAGACCAAACGCCTGAACTTCCAATCTGTTTCTCTGACCTACAATCCTAATCTTCTCTCTATCTGCCATAGCCTTCTCTATGGCTTCTCTTAGTGCTTCTGTGTTCCTTGGTTCGACAAGCGTTCCATTCCAGCCGTCTCTCACGACCTCCGGGATGCCTCCGACCTCTGAGGCGATTATGAACAGTCCGCAGGCCATGGCTTCCAACAAAGCTCTCGGCAGCCCCTCGCTCAACGACGGAAAGACGAATATCGAAGAAGAGAGCAAGTGCCTCCAGACTTCACTATGTGGGACTTCGCCGAGAAACTTGACCTTGCCTCTCAGTTCGAGGCTCTTGGCTAGCCTCTCAAGGTTTGTCCTCTCAGGTCCGTTTCCGACCACAAGTAGCTCAATCTCAGGAATTGAGTACAGGGCTCTCAGCAAGACATCTAGGCCTTTCAGTTTAGTGAGCATTGCAACGGTGATCAGTCTGTTTTCAACTCGTTTCACGTCCATGGGCTGAGGAAGGTCTGAGAGGTCCAAGAGCGAAGGGATTACGACTGTGTTGACTGCTCCCATGTCGCGGACCAAAGCTTCAAGTTGGCGACTTACGCAGATTACTCCTGAAGCTCTGGAAACCGCCCATCCGATCATCCTCCTCTTTACACCTTTCGCTGCGACCAGTATGTCGCTTCCAATCACCTGTGTCGCGGATGGAACGCCGAGCAGCCGTGAAGCCAGCGTCGAGGAGAACCCGTCGGGAAACGCGTATTGTGCAAATATCACATCAACGCGTCTCACCACCGACAGGAACAGGATCCGCAGTATTAGCAGAGGAACTATCAAGAGGGAGCTTCCTTTACCGAATATTGGGATTGGTTTCCACGACAAGGTTTCAATCTCGCAAAATGCGCGCAGCCCCCTCGCTAAGGGGTCTAAGTGCATAGGCAGGTGACCGACGAGGAGGATGCGCAAGTTCCTCATATCCATCGTACATATCCGGCGGGGTCGCATATCTAGTAGGAACAGGCCTTCTGGATATGGCTTGCGGAGCGTATACAATTCGTAGACAGCTCGCGGATTCTGGCCGCACGCTCAGTCGGAACAGGCACGCAAACCGGCTCGCTCGCCTTTTTCACCGCGTCTATGTGGCAAGAGACAATGGTTCTTGAAAATATGAGCGATAGCAAACTCTGATAGGTTTGAGAAGACTTGAGGGGCGGACAGATTTCTCAGCGCTCAATATCGAGTTACACATAGCCGGAGATCAAGGCTGGTTGGGTAACCGAGAGACTCGCTCCCTTCGTCTAAAGCGTAACGGAACAATTTTGCACAGGTCATAGACTGTCATATGCAGGAGATCGATGTTTGACCCGGCTAAGCCTTTTTTAGGCGGACAGACCTTTTTCCGCAATGGTGATTTGATTGAACATAGTTGCAAGAATTTTGCCGAGAGCGTGGTACTACTTTCGAATAGGATACTCGACGTACTTGACGTTTGCGTTAGGCTATGCGTCCACCTTGGTGACCGTCTACTATCTTGCTATCAGAAATCTGCCTGCTATAGAGAGTCTCTTTCCAAGGTTCGGTGAATTCAGCGTTATTTCAACTGTTGTTGGTGTTCCAATCGCAGTTCTGATCGGGTGGTTGCATCTGAAGCGTTCAGGTTTGTGGAAGGCTGAGTTGGATATATCGGCGGAAGCCCATCCTTATAACTACAAGCTTGTGCCAGGATACGTAAGTGAGGTTTACTATCCGGCCTTCGAGATTCTACTAAGGCTTGTTCGGAATGTCTCCGAAAAAGAGGGGGTACTAACTGAAGCAGATAAGAAGAATCTCATCAGGCTTGAAGAAAAACTGAAGATCCTAATCGCGGGGGGAGTTGTGGGTACTCCTCGAAGATCGACAATCTAGGTTGAAGCAGCTACCGACAATTGACTATCCGTTGCTCCCAGTAGGAGCTTTTGGATACACCATCTTGCTATGGGTTTCCTACGACAACGGGTCATAGAAGCCACTCATGTACGTCGTAGATGGTAATACCTTGTCGCCTGAGACAGATGACAACTAGTGAGAGCTCGATGGTATCAGATTCACGACGGTGAGCAACAAAACTCGTGGTCCTAGGAACTGGAAAGAATCTTGAGTTTGCTGCACGGAGTGGATTTCCTGGTCGATATTCATACAAAGGAAAAGCCAGCCGAAGAAGCTCCACGCTTTTTTGTAAGAATACGCGCCGTCAAGAAGAGAGTACATGGCTACGGCTACGCGCATCTTCATGTTCTTCGTAGCAATGCGCTAACGACCTGAATCTCCTCTAATAGTTCAATCTCATGATGTTCTATGACGTATGAGTCGCTGGGGATGCAGAGACTCAATCGGTAATGTGGCTCGCTTCAGGTGTGCTGCAAACAGGGGTTCCAGCTTTGTTCCTCTAGTTGCTTGTGCCGCACCCAAGACATTCCATCTTCACCCGATGTCCGTAGATACGCACTAGTATGACGGCCGACCGTCTACAAGATCACGCTCAAGGGTCACCCGCAGAGCCAGATCGAAAGTGCTCTTCAGATCAACATTAGAACTGTTCGCCGATATGCGAGCTGGCTCCGGAAGTGCTATTTACCTGACCTTGAAGAGCTCAAGAGCCGTGCCGTCGAAGAGGCCTCCACCACCACTCGTTTTCTTGGTACCAACGAACGGTTTCGCGTAGGGCATCTTCAAATTGAATGTTCGGGCGCCATCCAAGTTGCTCGACACGCTCTACGTCCAAGGAGTATCGCCTGTCATGTCCAGGGCGGTCTTGAACAAACTGGATGAGTTCTTTCGGTCGGTCCAGAAATTCCAGAATCAAGTGGGCAATCTCCAGATTTTCCCTCTCATTCCTAGCAGCGATATTGTAGATCTCCCCCAGGGTCCCCTTTTGTGCGATGAGATCTATGGCGCTGCAGTTGTCCTGCACATAGATCCAATCTCGAACATTTCGTCCATCTCCATATACGGGCAATGTTTTTCCTTCAAGTGCGTTCAGAATGAAAAGGGGGATCAACTTTTCTGGGTACTGATAAGGACCAAAGTTGTTGGAACTACGGGTGACAAGGATTGGCAATCCATGTGTTTTGAAGTGAGAAAGAACCAGCAGGTCAGCGCCAGCTTTGCTGGCCGCATATGGTGAAGACGGAGCGAGTGGATCTTGTTCGCCAAAAGATCCCTTCAGACGCGATCCATACACCTCGTCAGTCGATATTTGAATGAATTGTTCAATCGCATGAAGTCTTGCTGCCTCCAAAAGAACGAAGGTCCCATATACGTTAGTTCGCATAAAGGCCCCAGCTTCGGCAATAGAGCGATCCACATGCGACTCAGCTGCAAAGTTGAAAACCATTTGACATCCGTCTATAGCCCTGTCAACGTCCTTTTTGAGGCAAATGTCTCCATGAATGAACTCAATATCGTCAAGGACATCATGTAGATTCTCTCGGCGACCAGCATATGTCAGTTTGTCGAGAACAACCACATCGCTACTTGGGTGCTCGTCCAACCAGTAGCGAACGAAGTGGCTACCTATGAATCCGGCCCCTCCTGTGACCAAGACTCTCATGTCTTATATCTGAACCTCAGAGTTCTCGCCGAGGACAAGCTTGTAGCCGCTCGGCAGACTTTCCTTCGCTGAAGTGATAACTGTATGTCGGCCAATCAGACTATTCACAATCCTTTTGCTCTGGTCCAAGACAATCCTAGTATCTCCGATAATGATTGAAGACTCTATTTCCCCGCCCATGACGGTACATCTGTCTCCGATAGAGGTGTACGGTCCGACGTAGGCACGATCAATCAGGCAGTTCTTCCCGATAATGACAGGGCCTGTTATGAGGCTTCCTGTTCTAATGATTGTTCCTTCGTCGATGGCTACGTTCTCAGTGATCAGCGCACCTTGCTCAATCGTCCCCTTACAATAAGGTTTCAGATCGATCATAACGAGGCGATTCGCGCGCAAAACGGCTTCTGCCGTGCCAGTGTCATCCCACCAACCGCTGACTCTGGCGGAACTCACCTTGTACCCAGGAGACTGAATGAAGACGCGCAGTGTATCGCTGATTTCGTACTCGCCACGGCCAGACGGGTTAAGTTGCTCAATGACCCGAAATACGCGGGGTGAGAAGTAGTATATACCGATGATCACAAGATCCGATGGCGGTTGATCTGGTTTTTCTTGAATGTCTGTGATGTTTCCATTTTCGTCCAGTACTGCGACGCCATACGGTCTGGGGTCATCTACACGAACAAGGAGGATGCCAGCGTCAACGTCTTCTTTCCTGAATCCCGCAACATATGGAGCGATTCCTCCTTTCAGCATGTTATCGCCCAAGTAAACCACAAAAGGCTGATCTCCTACAAACTCCTTTGCGCAATAGATAGCGTGAGCAATTCCTCTCGGAGCATCTTGCTCGATGTAGGTGATTTTCACTTTCCATCGTGAGCCATTCCCAATTGTGTCTGTAATCGATTTGATCCGTTCAGGCGTATAGCCCACAATAATGCCGATGTCAGAGATTCCTGCCTCTTTCAGATCCTCAATGCAATATTCCAGAACTGGCTTATTGGCGATAGGGATAAGCTGCTTTGCGCCGGTATGGGTCAGAGGGCGGAGCCTTGCCCCCAAGCCTCCTGCTAGAATAACCCCTTTCATGCGATCGTCCTTCTTGTCCTGATCAATCGTTCTGGCACTAGCGTTGAAAGTTCTGGTTCATACGACTATTTCGTCCACTACCAATAAGAGTTGCCCTCGTAAGAGCATCTTGATTGCTGAAAGCTTCTTGCCAATTCTTCTGGCCATGCTAAGGCAGCACTTGTCTTTCATAGCGCCTCTGATAGAGTTCGTTCTAATGGAAAAACGATCTGCAAACAGAGACAGCCTATGGGAGGCCTTCTCCAACTCTTGAATATACGGGCCGTAGATATGTTGCTTGAGTCTCATGTCTGCCCTGACACCATAGTTCGCCAAGCCCGGATCATAGAGCCATTTCCCTGCTTGCCTGAGACCATGAAAGTGAAAGAAAATCAGTCGGTCCGAGTCCACAAGTACTTGCCTGTTATCGACTCTTAACTTGTAGTTCGCTACATTCCACGGCGCTAGGCCGGCTCCTTTGTTCTTGAGCACGACAACTCGGGGAAAATAGGTCGGCCAATCGTCGAGATACTTCTGATCAGCAAATCGCCCCTCCTCGACACGGTCATAGCACCACTCAAGGCACTGCCTTCTCCACCTATCTAGGCATCGGGATGCCACATCGTCTCTTCTGAAAGAAAGAAGTCCAACGTTGTAGATACCATACCTTTCTAGGTAGCTGAGATGTGATGGAAATCGGTGACCAACTACAAGTACTGATCCGTCGCCGAGTTCCTCATAGATAGGAGATGGATTTGAAAAGAAGAACAAGTCAGCGTCAAGGTAGGTAATCGTGTCCACTTCAGGGTGATTTCTTAAGACATAGCTGATAAGAGATGGGGTGCAAGTAAAGTAGTACTCGACTTGGGAGCGATTTGCCTTTACATGCAAGAGTTGCTCATCTTCATATTCGAAATCTGTCTGCAAGACCGGCTGGACGTGAGGAAGCGCAAGTTCACGAAGGATTTCATAGGTCGCATCATCAAAACACAAGATCCACAAACGAAATGGAAGAGCGTGCCTCACCAATGACTCGTAAAGAGCCAACCCTCTTGTGAGGTAGCTATGGTCGAAGTACGTACAAAAGTAGAACAACTCTTGTTCACGCTATTTCTTCGTGTTCCCACAGGAGGATTGTCTTCGCAACTTGACGAACCATGTCTGGCTCTAGCTCAGGATACATTGGTAGGCTAAGAATCTCCTTCGTCAACGTATCCGTGTTTGCCATGGGACCGACGCACCGAACGAGACCCTGGTACCCGGGTTGCCTGTGAACGGGAAAGGGATAATGGACTAAGGTGCCGATCCCCCTCTTCTCAAGGAACTCCCTAAGCTCATCTCGACACTTAGAACGGGCTACGTACTGATGGTAGACATGTGTTGCGTTTGGAGCGCATCTGGGCAGATTAAGAGTTGTGGAGAGTAGCATCTCGTCATAGATTGCTGCCAAGGTCCGGCGCTTTCTGTTCTCTTCATCCAAGTAGCGGAGCTTGACCCTCAAGATCGCTGCCTGCAATTCATCTAGGCGCGAATTCAAGCCAGGTAATTCGCTGACGTATCGTTGGCGCCAACCATATTCCCTCAGTAACCTGACTCGTTTCGCCAACTCAGTATCATCTGTCACCACAATCCCTCCGTCCCCCATCCCTCCCAAGTTCTTCGTAGGGTAGAAACTAAAAGCAGCCACGTCCCCCCAAGCCCCTGTCTTGCGATTTCCGAAAGTCGCTCCATGGGATTGTGCACAGTCCTCGATCACCCACAATTTGTGACGATGCGCAATGTCTAGGATGCTTTCCATATCTGCTGGATGGCCGTACAAGTGCACTGGGACAATAGCCTTTGCTCGTTTTCCCATTGCTCGCTTTATCTGATTCGGATCGATAGTATATGTACTCAAGTTGACGTCCACCATCACTGGAGTCGCTCCACAAAGCTCAATCGCCGCTACAGTTGCGACGGCGGTATGCGATACGGTTATTACCTCGTCACCCAGTCCAATGCCACACGTGCGCAGTGCCAAGTAAAGAGCCTCAGTGCCACTGCCGACCCCGACACCGAAGCGAACACCGACATAGGCGGCAAACTCATTCTCAAATGAACTAACCTCCCGTCCGAGGATGTACTGTCCTTCGTTTAGCACGCGGCCAACAGCTGCGTCTATCTCATCTTTGTGAGCTAAGTAATTGGCGAGCGGATTGCTCGGATGCAGCTGGATCTCTGTGGTCATGTCAATGACCCTCTCAAACGTATTTGTCGATGCATTTCTTGTAGTAGTGCAGAGTTCTCCTCAGGGCCTCACGTAACGGTACCTTCGGTTTCCAACCCAACACGGAGTGAATGAGGTTGTAGTCGGAATAGTAGTCGCCAATGTCAATACGTTTCCTGTCCGGCGGAAAGTCCCTAACGACATACTCGCCACCCCCATTCACTTCTATTAGAAGTTCTGCTAGGTCTTTCAGGCTTATGACGCAATCCCCGCCGAGATTGAATATCTTGCCGTCGGCTTCGCCACTGGCAGCAGCCATCAGAAAAGCGTCCACAGCATCATCCACGTATGTAAAGTCACGATGTTGACGTCCGTCCCACACCTCAAACGTCTTGCCCTCTATCAAGAGTCGAATCCATATACCCAAAAAGGTTTGGCGAGCATCCCTGACCCGCATACGAGGACCAATAGTGTTGGTTAAGCGGAGAACAGATGTTCGGATGCCATGCACATTGTTGTAGAGAAGGTGATACGCTTCCCCTGCCAGTTTGTTGACGCCGTTAATATCAACCGGACATAGAGGGTGCTTCTCATCAACAGGCAAGCGCTCAGGTTTACCATAAACCTGACGGGTGCTTGCGAACACAATCTTGACACTAGGGTTATATCTGCGGCAGGCTTCGAGCATGACAAGCTGAGCTTTAGCGTTTATCTCCAAGTCTGTGATAGGGTCTCGCATAGAGTCCAGATGACTAGTCTGCCCGGCAAGGTTGAAAATGTATTCCTGCCCTTGGACCAATTGACGCATACTGTATTCGTCACGCACATCGGAAATATTGACTCGCACCCTGTCCTCAATGCCAACAATATTGAATAGATTGCCGCCATATTCGGGAATGAGACTGTCCACCAAGAGGGCTTCAGCCCCAAAGTCCACCAATTTCCTCGCCAAGTTGGAGCCGATGAAACCCAGCCCTCCGGTGACCAGCACATGACGTTTGGAGAATGTCTCACTATTCATTCGCTACTTGAGCCTCCGTTGTGACGTTTTTCGGCTTGGCTTGGGGCATGTTGACATTCCTTCGCTCATTCGTTCTTACGCGCAAGTTCAGGCTTTCTCGCTACGATCATGTGATCCAAAGTATAACCTTGTTTGCCAAATCAAGGTTACGCCACGTAACCTTGAACATGAGAGCGTCTCTGTATCACTGGTCTCAAAGATCGTGGAGCGACATGTGGAGGGTCATTCCGGACCAGCAACGAGGTATCTATGGGCAATCAGCGTACCATCCGACATGTCCACTGCAAAACCCACCCTAACGCCCTTTGTATCCACGACAGCAGCCCGTGACTTCACATACTAAAGTCTTGGTTACCGTTGGCTCGCCTAACACAGCCTCTAGATTGTACGGGATGCTGTCTAGAACATGTTGGACTGACAGCCCTTTCTCCTCCAGCAGGTGATAGAGTTCTTCCTCATTGAAGATGACTTCGATGGTAGGTTGACCGTAGGCCCTTTTTTGCATAACGGTCGTTTCCCGCCGGTGAAGAACCGGGACGGTATGAAAGATGCACCAGAAGCGGGCAACTCGACGACTTTCTGTAATGGCTGCCTTGTAGCGCAAGATATGCATGAGTGACACGCCGTTCAGGACGATGTCGAATGTTCCGTCAGCGAAAGGCATTGCCGCGGCATCACTCACCACGAAAGGCTGGTCACGGTAGTGGTTCCTAGCTAGGCGGATCATGGCTGGTGAGTAGTCTAACCCGACGTAGCGGACCGGGCATTGCAAGAGCTGAGAGAGAATTTCGCTGTAGTATCCACTACCACAGCCCACTTCGAGGATTGAAGGATCCGCGACGCCAGTGAGACGGACAGCCTCTGCAAGAACTGCCAGATCTCTTCGAGGTTGCCCGGCATACATCTCTCGAATCAAGATTCGGTACGCGGCATGTTGGCGTTCCGCTACGACGGGGTCGTACCAACCGTTAAGGGGCTCGTGTGTTGCGTTTTCCGGATTCATAACCACATAGTTCGCCGAGGCAGGAACCGTTTGCTCATACAGCGACTTATCTCGGATCAGGCAGCTGACAGCCCGCATCACTCTTCGGAGAGAAATCCTCATTCTGTCGGACCACCTAGAACTCAAGTGAAGCCTCTTACTCGGGATGATGAAAGGAAACTATCCACAATTTCCTCCAACTCATGCATTCGTTGATAGTAGGTGTGCTCGAGAAGTGTGCGCTGCTGTCCAGCGCGAGCAATAGCTTCCCGCTCCTTGTCGTGTTCTAGATAATACTTGGTAAGTTCCGCGCACTCTTCCGGGCTTCCATAAACGACTACCTCTTTGCCTGGTTCGAACATCTCATGCAAGTTTACCTTCCAATCAGTGACAAGCAAGGTACCTACGCCTGTGGCTTCAAACAATCGCATGTTGTTGGCGTAGGATTCGGCGATGTTGCTGTGCTGGTTTACGACGATTCTGGATTTAGACAGAATCCGATACATTTCAATACCCCATGCTTGGCCCATGTAATGCTTATGAATGGGGGAGTCTGACGGCAGATACCCAAGTCCTGGCCCCCACACCCCAATGCTGAGCTGTGTGCAAAGATGCTCTAGGAGATGAACTCTTTCTCTGTGATACTGAGATAGATTGCCTACGAACGAGACGGGAATCTCTGGGCGCCTACTATCAAGCATGCTCAGAACACGAGGCTCGAACGCAAGTTTATGAAGCGAGGAAGGTACACCGATTCGACGGAAATACTCGACATAGTTGGGTAGAGAGGAGATAACAAGGTCATAGCAAGCATAATCCTCCTTCTGAGGGAGCGGAGAAGCGATTTGTCCAACTAGAAGCCTAGTGTACGGCTTCATCTTGCGCAGGAGCTGAGCATCAATGGTTACCATATCCTGATTGAGCAACACGTCTGGGTCGTAGTACTTGATTTGAGCAGCCAAAACATCGTAGAACCAGCGGTAGTCCTCAACAAGAGCACGAGACATTCGAGGGAAAAGGCTCCTGAAGTATCGTATTGGCGTCTTGGCAACTGCGCGGCGACCTCGCCGCAACAGCCTCCGCCATTCCTGCAGCGTGGAGATTGATTCTCTGGCCTGTATCCCTTGCTCCTTAGCCCAAGCCTTTTGCATCAACCGATTGTTGAAATGAATGTCCCAAGCCTCGTGCCCCAATTTGCGCAGGTTTTCCGAATAGAAGTTCGCTACACCAAAAAGGCTCTCATTGCGTGTCTGCATTTGTTCTTGATAGGACTTGTTTTCCAGCTCTGGGTGCTGAGAGTACAGCCAAAGGAGAAACTCAGGATAGTCGGTGTTGAGAATTAGGAACTTCATTTTTCCCCTGAGCCCCAATGTCGAATGGATATGCTTCTAGCGTGCAGACGTGCGCCGATTCTGTAGATTCTGGATCGTCTGAGACGGTCACGCCTTGTCTCCAACGGTCGGATACTTAGATCAACTTGAATATCCTCCTTCCTGCATAGCCTTACCGCAGCAGGCACCCACTTGCCGCGAACTACAGCTGTACAGAAGTAAGAGATTGGGTAGGTGTTGTTATCATTTCTCTTGACGCTCAGGAAGGGAGCATTGAGCGCATTTGTCCTTTTCGAGCCTAGTACCTCCAGCTCCCAAGGCGTTTCACCTTGCCGCAAAAGCCCAAGTAGGACCAGCTTATCCCAGATAGCGGCCTGTGTCGATAGCCGATAAGCAGAGCCCTTAAGAATCTCTCCCACTTCCGTGTTGTCGGGGCAGGATACATCGGGCCCCGGGCAAGGATAGAGCCTCAAACATCCGGCCCGCCTCTGTTTCATATAGGCTGCCAGCGTTTCTATCATGGCTGTACTTACTGGCCGCGTTAGCAGGTAGTCCTCCAGTAGCAAGATCACGTAGGAATTAGGGATCTGTTGCAACGCACTACTGAGGTTAGACGACCAATCTGTGTCCTCCCCGACGGCTATCGTCTTCACTCTAGGATCGGGGTAGACTCGGTAGTTCGAAACCAAGTACACGGGGTAACAACAATCCGGCCAATGCCGGAAGAATAATGTGAAGAAAGGCTGCCAAAGGTCATGATACTTATCGCAGGATACGATCAGCACAGCTATATCAGGCATTTTGCTTCTCCTGCTGATCAGGGTTCATGGTGTAGAACGGGCTTTCGCTTGAGCGCTTGAACCAGAAGAAACCGCAGGCGTATCTGGAATTGGCCAAAGCATCGATAGACAAATTCTCATGATACTCCCCCTTATCATCTACGCCTGAAAACTCTACCAGTTCAAGGTCGTGAAAATACCTCGTGATTTGGCGGGTAGAGTAGATGCGGTGCGCATTGAAGCATAGCTTGGGTTTGCCTATTGGTACAGCGAAGAACAGATCTCCGTTTACCCCGAGCACTCTGGAAAGCTCTCGTGCTGCTTTCTCGGTGCCGTGAGGATCGAGAGGGTCACCATATCGCCCTAAACCAACGTGTTCAGCGACATGAAGGCAAGATAACGACTGCACCGAAGTGTCTCCAAAAGGCAGCGCGAGGATGCTTGCTTGCATAGACTCAAGGTTCTGCACGCGTGCGCTTATTGCTCTTACGTCTACAAAAATGACCCTAGTAAAGCACGTTAAGAAACTAATGAAGTCCACTTTCGGTCCCACGTCCACGTGCAGAGGAGTGCCATTCCTGATGATTCGTTTCGCAGCCCAGATACCGAGATGAAAGTAATGTGAGTCGAATGGGTGGGCATACTTTGTTTCGTACAGGCAAGGATAGAGATCTGAGACGCTCACGGATTCTGCCCCCTCCATGTGCAAATATCGTACGAGGTCCCGTATGTACTTGCCATATTCAAGAGGAGACATGAATATGCGAGATGGGCTGGCAACAGGGTTAACGAAGCGTCGTATCAACCTATATGGAGCCCTGAGCGGACGCTTCAGCTGATCCAACGCTGTGACCATCTCTGCCCATCATGCCTTCTTGTACATGTCTATTGTACGAACAAAATGCCTATGGAAGTTCCTGAAGAACCCTACCGGTGAAAGCCAATCATTCCAGAGCTTCCTACACTCACCTTGCAAGGTGAGGAAGTCCTGTGGAGTTAGAGAAGCATGAAACTCGGCCACCCTATCGCCGATGGAGTCGATCTCCTTCTCGTCCACCCAAACACAGTATTTTTTCCAATCGATTTCAAAATCATAAGGTAGAACGCAATCCGTGTCAATGAAAACTGGAATTCGCCCACAAGACAAAGTTTCATAAAGACGATAGGAGAAGTTTCCACCACCGCGTGCGCAAAGAACGTAGTCGCTTTCCAGCATGTTCTGTAAGAATTCGAGCCTAACTTTCTGCATCAGCGCCAGATCCGTTCGTCTATCTCGTAGCCAAGCCCCTCCAAGGAAGCGGTCTCTGAGCACGAAGTTGGTTTCTACTTTAGGACTTGCTAGTAAAGCACGCAAAGCCTGAGTCCGAACGAGATTCGGAGGTTTTTCTGATCGAAATGGTGCTCTCACCGGCTCCCTCAGACCGAGAAGACCCACACCCCAACGCAGAGTATTTCTCAGTTTTCTTCCTAATGGCAGTTTCAACGGTGGTGCATAGCCGCAGAACCCAACAACGGGCTTCATACGCTTTGACCGTACGGGAAGCTTGCCATGAAGATATTTCTCGACATAGTCCTCACTCCAAGCGGGCATAGCAAATTCGTTAGGTCTTCTTCTCGATCGATATAGCGACGTGCGGAACACCACAGCATTCTTGATCGGTACCTGTTCATCAGAATCACTCCAATAGAAGACAACTACATCCTTCCCTGCCTCCTCCGCTTTCTCTGCAAATTGGATCGACAAATCTCGTGCTGTCTCATTGAGCACAACGAGTCCCCACCAAGCTGGCATAACCGCCAGATCGGCCTCCTCCAGAGATGTCATCTCAAAGAAAGAACGACCCATTTTTTCATAGCGATCAAATCGCCCGCTTTCCGGGGCTCTAGGGTCTTCTGGATTCTTGCCCCAAAAGGGACAAAGCATTGCGACGTGCACCATCCCCTCAGGCAGATAGCTTCGGTCTGAGAAGATCTTGATCTTCACTGCAACAACCCCTCCACATGAGACTGTTCTCCAGCCATCGGTGCTGAGAATAAAGCCACCGATGATCAACCATTTCATTCTGGCTTCTGTCTAGTTCTTTTTGTACCTATCGCAATTAGTTCACTGCAAAAGGTTGCCCTGACCTTATCGCATATCCACACACGACTAATTTCGTTAATAGTCCTCCAAAACAGCGAAAGAAAGTCTTCAATATATTGCCTCAGGAAGAAGCCTCTCCCTATAACATTACTTGCGAATCCCCTTTCTGTTATCATTTTGTGCAAACTCCTGTAGTTGAATACTTGCTTATGAAACGGGTTATGTGCCGTTGTGGATAAAAAGTTAGGGCACCACAACCGTACCTCACCGTTCTGCTTGAGTGTTCTCCAACATTCTGCCAGAAACTTCTCAGGATGTGCAAGATGTTCAATCACATGTGAAGCACAAATCAGACTGAAACTTTCAGTCTTGAAAGGCAAATGTTCGGCATCGCCACGAATGAAGTTCTCAATGCTAATATCAGGCCTTGCAAGATCCATATACACAACATCCCTCCCTGCAATTCTTGGCAGAAACGGAAAAGGTACCATTAACCGTCGAAAGTCAGTCGTCCCAACACCAACCTCAAGTCTCATTATTCATTCCCACTTCGTACCTCAACTCCATAGAACATTTTGCGCAATGCATGGCCATTGGATCAACGTGCGTCATATAGAGATTACTCGAATATTCATCTATATCTCTTGGGTCGACAATAGATTAGGTAGTTGAGTAACACCGCCCGTCGTACAGGTATTTTTCCTTTTCACTACAAAGTCTAAAGGGTCATCTCGTCTCTGAGCATATGATTCCCGCAGCCAATCTACAAACCAAGGCAATCCAAGGAGGTCATGTACGATGTTTGTGGCTTTTTCAAGCAGCATCGGGGGAAGGCAATCCGTGACTAGTTGGCAAATCACCATAGAGCTCGCGATTACACCGTGGGCATTTGATGTCAGATAGACTACGCATCCCAGCGATATACCAGTCCCCTACTTCGAGACGAACTCGGCAATAGGGACAACCATGATTGGCCTCAGTTACTCGATAGATCACCTAGGCATCACACTTTCCACAGTTCAGAGATTGTGTCTCAGTTGAACGTACGAGCTCTGGCCTAGCAATTCAGCCCCTAGCCAGTCAGGCAGCAACGTCAGCTCAGACCGAGATTCTATGTACACCAACTTCGCCGGCATTCTCTGAAGACCAAGCCATACTCATGGGAAATCGTTCGAAGCGGAGTCAAAATGAAGGGGTCAAGAGGCAACGGCATTTGCTGAGCTTAGGCTTATTCTAGGCTTTGAGTTTTGATCGTTAATGCAGCATGTGACTCGCGCCAAGGAAGTCGTGACGAATAACGTAATCATCGCTGGCTTTTCAGATACCATTCGATTGTACACCGCAACCCGTCTTCAAGCGGCGTATTTGCTTGGAACCCAAAAAGCTTCTCTGCCTTGTTGACATCCAAGCATCGCCTCGGCTGACCGTCCGGCTTGCTCGTGTCCCACACAATACTCCCGCCAAATCCAGTCAATCGGACAACTAGATGCACCAAATCCTTGATGCTGATCTCCATACCTGTACCTAGGTTAACTGGGTAGCTCTCGTTGTATCGCTCTGTCGCCAATACGATCCCCTCGGCTGCATCTTCCACATACAGAAACTCCCGCGTTGGATTCCCTGTTCCCCACACCACGATATGGTCATCGCGTCGCTCCTTTGCCTCGATGCACTTTCGGATCAGCGCAGGAATCACGTGGGACGACTCCAAGTCGAAGTTGTCCCCGGGTCCGTACAGGTTTGCCGGCAACAGAAAGATCGAGTTGAACCCATACTGCTCACGGTAAGCTTGGCTCTGTACCAGCAACATCTTCTTTGCCAAAGCGTAGGGTGCATTGGTTTCCTCGGGATAGCCGTTCCATAGATCTTCCTCCTTAAATGGGGTTGGCGTGAACTTGGGGTAGGCACACACCGTTCCGACAGCAACGAACTTCTCCACTCCATTGCGCCAACACTCGTGAAAGAGCTGGACGCTCATCATTAGGTTGTCATAGAAGAACTCGGCTGGATGCGCTCGATTAGCACCAATACCGCCTACCCGCGCAGCCAGATGAATGACAATATCGGGCCGGGCATCCTTCAACATGCACTGTGTGGCTTCGAGATGCCGCAGGTCGTAGTCCTTACTACGCGGTACAAGCATGTCAGTCACTCCACGTTCTCTGAGCTTCTCGACTACAAAGGACCCCAGGAAGCCACCGCCGCCCGTCACGACAACGCGCTTATTCCGCCAATATTCTCGGCTATCTGGCCAATTGTTGGTCATCGGTCGTTTCTCCTCTCTGTTGATCGATAAACTCTTGGCCAACCCGCAAAGGGACCTTTGTAACTCACCGGGTGAGCGCTCAACCAGTCCAGTGTCATCCTTAAGCCCTCCTCAAGAGGTATCGTCGGGCTCCAGTTCAATATTTCACGCGCTTTGCTGAAATCGCATATCAGCCTATACACATCAAAGGGTCTAAGCCTGTTCTCATCAATATGGATGCCAACTTCCCTTCCTAGAATCTTGGCCATGAGAATACCTAGGTCTCGAATGCTGACTCCTTTCCCAGCACCCACATTGATGGTCTCTCCCTCCGCCTTCTTCTGCATGCTTGCAAGAATAATAGCCCTAGCTGTATCCTCAACATAGGTAAAGTCCCTTACGGCGTCCACATTGCCCAACACAAGGGTACCATGACCACTTAGCAACTGTGATGCGATCTCCGGAATAATGTATGGCTGGGTCACCCTAGGTCCGTAGCTGTTGAAAGGTCTAATTATGACGATTGGATAGCCATGCTCCTTATGCATCGTGAAAACGGCTCGGTCGGCAGCAAGTTTGCTCACGGCATAAGTCGAATGGGGAAGCGTCGGATGCTTCTCGTCCATTGGCTCGTAAAGCGCGGTTCCATAAACCTCACTTGACGAAATCTGGACGAAGCGTTCAACAGACTTCGATTGGATGCATTGCCAGACAACGTTAACTGAACCCATAGTGTTGACGCGGAAGAACTCCTCTGGGTAGTAGTATGAGTCCGGTATGAAGGGTAAGGCTGCAAGATGAATGACTATCTCCTGATCTTTGACTATGTCTGCCACTTTGTCACGATCGCATACGTCGCCATTGACTATTTTGACACCATCGTGTGAACTGACGTATTCGATCTTGCCTGATGAGAAATCATCCAGCACTGTAACCATAGATCCTTGTCGACAAAGCTGTGCCGTTACCTCGCCTCCAATAAAACCCGCCCCACCTGTGACGAGTATCCGAAGTCCAGCCAGTTTGTCTGGCAAACGTAGGCTCAAGCGATTCTCTTCCCTGAAACGATTCTTATCAATACCTGTAATCTCCGTCTTAGACTTTTAGATCTTTGAGTCATTGAGTCTTGAGCCGATGCGCCAGACGCCTGTGCATCCCATAAACGATAATCTGGAACAGAGCGCGATACACGTCAGATCCACCGACGCGCAGGCCAAGACTCAGGCACCGTGCGGCATCTTCTGGGCGTGCTTTGACGAGGCCCAGATACACCCCCCGCCATAGACCTCTAAGATATTCAAGGCGCAGTGCTATGCAATCTTTCTCTGTCAATCTGTCAAAGTATCGGCTCGTTATCGCATACTTTTCTTGCAGGTAGTCCGTGAATTGCGCAAGGTTATCGCTTAGTCTGCCCATCTTGGAAACAGGATACTTTCGAAAGTATGCAAGGGTATCATTCAGGTAGCACACTCTGCCGCCGTTCTCTAACATTCGAAGAAGCAAGTCGTAGTCCATTCGGTAAAAGTATCTGGGATCGATCTCTCCAGATCTTCGATAGATATCGGAGGTGAAAAAGATGCCTGGTTGATGCCAGCTTAGATCCATCTTGGAGTCTGCGGAGGCGGTTCCGTGAAGAAGGAGGTTCTCGAAGGAGATATTTCGCTGCCTTATGATCTCGTGGGCTTTTTCCAAATGTCCGTTCTGAAAGTTTTCCACTGTGCCTGCGTAGACTCCGAAAAGAGGATATCGAACATAAGCCTCGGCCACTCTCTGCAAAGCATGAGGAGCCAATAGGTCGTCTGAGTTGATCCAACCGAATAGTTCTCCTTGCGCCCTGCGAAATCCCTTTCTTAGCGCATCTGCCTGTCCGCGATCATTCTCGCTTACCCAATATGACAACCAACGCTCATATTTGCGGATGATGTCAACACTTCCATCGCTGCTTCCGCCATCGACTACCACGTACTCTAGTTCCGGGTATCCTTGGAGTAGGACTGATCTAATTGTCTCTTCTAGGAACGCTCCTTGGTTGTACGACGGTGTGACGATACTGATGCGAGGCCATGAACTACCATCGGGCATGCTTGCTGGTGGCCGCGGAGTCTCTTCAGTCCACGGCCAGCCTATTCTATCCGGCGGAGGTGGAGGAAGTTCTCTGAGAGTTGGGCAAATCAAGGAAAATCTCCAGTGTTAAGTCTCTGACATGAGTCATTCCATTGCAGGGTCGTTCGCAACAGGGCATTCACTTCACCATCATGGCCTTGCTTTTCGACTATATCACATGATTTGAACCCTGTCCCAGCAAATAAGAACACCCGCGACATCGCATAGCGCGAATCTCCCAACCTAGCGTCGCCTCGAGGAAACCGCTTTACCTATCAGCTCCACGCATAACTTGGTCAAATGTGTAAGATCGTAGTTTAACTCTACATATCTCCTTGCGTTTGTTCCCATCGATCTAGCAATATCTGGTGAATCAGCGAACTTCTCTATCAGAGTCTCGATTCCCTCTAATGAAGACGCGCAAAACCCGCCATTTGATTCTTGCAGTATGTGTTCAATCTCAGCCTCCTCGGGCGCTATGACAGGTTTGCCGCAAGCCATAGACTCCAAGATCTTTGATGGGCAAGGCCCGTGCTCGCCGACTGGCCTATATCCTGCAGGAGTCGCGTCATAGACGTAGAGATCCGCAGCGTTGATGTAGAACGGAACAAGATGATGATCAACCGCTCCTACAAAGAACACCTGATTCAAAGTTCCGCATCTTGCCGCCTTCAATTTCATCTCCGCGAGTAGCGGGCCCGAGCCTACAACAAGGAATACGATGTCTCTCCTCTTGCGTTGGATATTGTCAGCAACTTGGAAAAGCTGATCCGAACATCTCCATCTAGCGGAGAACGTACTAAGATACAACACAGCCGTTTCTCTTCCTATGCCGAGCTCACGGCGGATCTCGACCCTCTTGTTCTCAAGAGGCCTGAAGACTGTAGTATCCACAGAGTTAGGGATTACAACCACCCTTCTTGGGGCTGCTCCATACTCACTCAAAATATACTTCCTCATCTTGTCGGTGACGGGTAGAACCAAGTCTGCAGATCGGATCGCGAAGGCTTCAATCAGTCGGATCACGCCACACACCAGAGGCGTTAGTTGGGGCATGCGCATTCTGTGGGTTCGTCTACGAATCCGGGCCTCTCGTGATGGGATCCCATTCATCTCGATGATCAACGCCTTCCCGAAGATCTTCAGGGGTGCCGCGAAAGCCGCAAGAAGAGGATCACGGCTATAGATGCAGTCATAATCCCACCTACGTGTAAGCAAAGCCATGGCGAGTGTCAAAACGAAGCGTAGACCTGAAGGGGAAACTTGAACGACCCTCATCTGTGACTGCATATTTCTCGACGCATGCGCATAGGGTGTGAATAGGGTCACCAGCGCCTGTCTCGCAAGTGCCATGATCTTGTCATATGTGTGAACCTTGTCGCCTGATTCTAGAACTGAGAGATTATGCTTGCAGAGAACCGCAATCTTGATCTTTTCCATGTCTTTGGAGGGTGATCCGCAATCTCTTTCCGGAGGACCTATCTCCAATGGGATGCGCAAGTCTACGTCGTCCCATGGCTTCGTGATCATAATAGGCCATCATCTCAGTACGTGCTTACCAGCAATATATACTCTTGAAGCCACGCCAAGACACCTGTCTCTTATCAATGAGATGAACGCAGCTGAAGCGCCAACTTCAACAATAGAAAGAACGATGCTACGCCGTGTCTCCACCCAATCTTTCCAACACCGGTCTTCCTGTGAACATAGCTGATTGGAATTTCCAAGATTGTGGCACCTTTCTTCGCCGCACGCATTATGAGTTCAACCTCAACCTCGAACTCCCGGCTTTTGAGCGACATCTCTTTGAGGAGGCCCAGTCCGAAAGCCTTATGCCCAGTCATGACGTCGCTTATAGGTTGCCCGCTCAGCAAAGAGGCTAGCCAAGACAACACCCTGTTGGCAAGAGCATGTGACCAGCTCGTTCCCCCGATCTGTCCGAGGAACCGTGACCCAAGGACCACATCCGCCTCCCCTTCAAGAATTGGGTTGATCAGCTTGGGAAGAAAAGCCGGCGCATACTCCATGTCTGCATCTTGAATGACCAATATGTCACCTGATGCAGCTTCTATCCCAGTTCTGATCGCAGCCCCTTTGCCCCTGTTGGTCTCATGTGCGACAAGCTTCGCTTCGGCAAACGCCTTGATAATGTCACCAGATCCATCCGTGGATCCGTCATCGACAACAACAACTTCCCTTTCGCAACCAAGGGGAACGCGCAGCGTTTGTTCTATAACATCTGCAATTGTGCCGCTCTCATTGAAGCAAGGAATTACAATCGATACTTTCATGTCGCCCACCTATACACACAATGTCACAGGGAACTTTTGGAGACATTTCTTCCGGATTTATCAAGCCCAGTTGAATGAGCATGTGTGAAATTTCAGAGAATCGCTTTTGGCCATGCGCCTCTAAGAGACTGTTCGGTTGCTTATTTGTATTCTCTAAGTGGTGACGCAGGATAAACCGCTACAAACGAAACGGGTACGTTACCGACATTAGACACTTTATGAAAATCTCCGGGAACTATGACAACCACGTCCCCAGACTTCACATTATGCTTGTCGTTGCCTGTCTGCATCAAAGCCTCTCCTTCTAAGAAGATATATATCTCTTCGGCGTCGGAGTGTTTGTGCCCGCCCGTGCTTTCGCCTTTTTGAAGAACTGTGAGGGCGCTCTCCAACGTTGGCCCGGTAAACAGAGGCGCAACCGTCTTCTGCCCTTTCATTGGGACTCTGTCGAGCCTGATCTTCATTGAGCGGCCGTTGAAGATGTCGAATCCTCTCAACACTCTGTCTGCACTGAGGATCTGCTCCATCTTCCCTGTATCTATGTATGTGCCTTCAAACCTGAGATGCAATACATCTTCTCCCGAGTCTATGAGACGCTGTATGGCATCGGTTAGCTCCATCTCTCCGCTTCTTGGATTCGGAGAGATCTCGCGAGCGGCCTTGAAGATCTTTGGAGAGAAGGCGTAGCAGCCCACAATGGCCAAGTTACTTGGTTCCTCTCCTCTATTGGGTTTCTCAACAACCTTCTTCACTTTTTCGCCATCCGGCTCAATCACGCCGTGGCCTCTCACGTCATCGAGAGTCTTGACGAGTAGTGTGGCCGCAGGCTTCCTAGCCGCGTGAAATTGAGACAGAGTTTTCAATATGTTACGCGGAAACAGGAGTGTGTCGCCAAGCAGGCAGAGAAAGTCTTCGTCCACGAAGCCCTCAGCCTCGAGGAGTGCATGGGCGGTCCCTCTAGGGTCGCGTTGAGTAACATAAGCGACCTTGAGTCCAAAGTCTGAACCATTGTCTACGTATGATGTGAGCTGCTCTTTCTTGTAGCCGACGATCAGGATGACCTGTTCCACCGCGGCCTCTCGCAGCATCTCGAATATGTGGTCGATCGCTGGTCTCCCCCCGATGGGGACTAGGGCCTTCGGAAGAGCTACACCTACCCTCCCTAGCCTTGTGCCCTTTCCAGCCGCGGGTATGACTGCGATCTTCATCAGTACCACGCTTGGCATTCACTACTCATATCTATAAAAGAATTCTGAGTAGAGGCCGGAGACATCAGCTGGAGGTCTTTCGCGAGAACGACTAACATACACAAAGCTGTCCCGATGGCGATCATGAGTCTTGAGTCGATAGTCCGATGCAAGCTCAACTAGTGAATCACCACTTGTTGATCATTCTGACATCCTCTTCTATGGTTTCTCTTGGGCAAAAGATTTTCTGGGTAATGTTCGAAAGCCTTGGTGAGAGAATTAGCGGCGTCATGGAAAAGCCGAAAGGTGGACAATGGCCGAGTAACCTTGGTAATGTGGGTGTGTACGCATTTCTTACGCTGCCATTTTTGAATCTACGAGTGGGCTGTGATATCACGGTATCTGTGTCTAGGAGGCTTACGGAATGATTACAGAGGGATCGCAGTAGGGATTCCAAGGAAAAGATAGGATTCTGGTGTAGTAATTGTTTGCAGAAACGTAAATGAGGACAGTGAGTGCTCGCCAGACCCATGACGGAACCCCTTGTAGATAGGGCCTCGCTCCAAGCCTCCGACATACCCATCGCAGCCCGGCCACAGACATTGGTATGACGCTAGGGAAGAGTATGAACATGAATCGAGGGTCAGCAATCGGCCAAGAAAGGATCACCGGCAGCCCCGCGGCGAGTACGTTCATATGCCATCTAATGGTCGCGTCAGAATCCTCTGATAGAAAGCCAAAGATAGCTAGCAATGCACCCACCCAGCCGAATGCATAGGTGAAGGCGACGATAAAGGAACGGGGTCCCATGAGAAAGCCTCTTTCCATCGAGTACCTGACCCCACCTGTTAGATACCAACCTAGATAGTCGGCTCCAGACAGAAGTGCCCAAACAATGGGAAAGAGGAAACACAGCCCAGCTAGAGCAACCGACTTCACTAGACGGCCACGGAGAAAGATTGTCGAAAGTAGAAGGAAAAGCGGCACCATCGCCACGTTCTCTTTGGCGAGGATTCCAAGATTCACCAGCAAGACAAATACAAGGTCCACCTTGCTGATCAGATGTTCCTTCTTCTCGTATTTGCGCCTCGACCATACGTAGAGGCATAGTAGAATGAAGAAGTAAGCGCCCATGTCTGTGAGTACAGCGCCTCCCCATCTCAGATAGGGAAAGGACGTCGTGAGCAATACTGCAGCCGTGTATGCATCGGCGAAGTCATATCTGAGATAGTCTCGACAGAAAGCAAAGATGATCAGCGAACTGGAAACCCACAATGCGAGATTGATTAGACCAAATGCAATCCGCAACCCAAAGAACGGCTCCAACAAAACAGCCAGAGCAGGAATGACAGGGCGAAGAAGTCTTGATGGAGACTTTAGATCGTCTTTTCCCACCAGATACTGGCTGACGTTCAGGTACCCCGGCGAATCTGGGTAGATTTGACCGAAATGCGTGATACATTCAACAGAACCTAGCACGATAAGAGCCACGAGAAGTATTTTCTCTTTGGATTTCAATCCTTGAGTGCCTAGGTGTCTTGGAATGGGGCAGAGTGCTCGTTTTCGACATTAAAAGATTGGTGTTTGTCCCGTATTTCAGCGGACCACTGCCCAAGTATTTCTCCAATCTCTGAACGTCTTGAGTTTTTTTCAGGTGCACATCGCCAAGGCATTCAACGACTGTCATCTGGCGATTTATTCTCTCAAGACTGATTCGGTTCTGGGGCCTTCGTGCGTCGCTTTCCAGCGCACGAATGCACGCTACTTGCCGATGGGCGGATTGTATGAACCCAACCTACCGCTCTGATGGGCTCGTTGATGTCGCGCCTAAGCCTATGGCGGCGAACCTGACCTTGCGCTCGAAGCCCTTGGGGTCGAAGATACGTCTTCCATCGATTACCACAGGGGTTCTCATTCTCTCCAAGAAATCTTGGGGCTGAAGCTTCTTGAACTCCTCCCACTCCGTGACGACTATGCAGGAATCGGCTTCATCCATGCACTCCAGAGCCGACGGGGCGTATAGAATCTTGTCTCCCAAGACCTTTCTGGCGTTATCCATCGCGACGGGATCGTAGGCCACAACTCTCGCCCCCCTGTCCAACAAACCCCTAATGAGTCTAATCGAAACTGCTTCCCTCACATCATCCGTGTTAGGCTTGAAGGAAAGCCCAAGGATGGCCACTTTCTTGCCTCTCAGGCCTCCTATCATATGCTCTATCATCTCGACGGCCTTTAGTGGCTGGCGTTCATTGAGACTGATCGTTGCATCAACTAGCGGTACGCTAACGCCAATCTTCTTTGCAAAGCTCAGCATGGCCTTCAGATCCTTTGGGAAGCAGCTTCCTCCATAGCCGAGTCCAGCGTTGAGGAAGTGAGGGCATATTCTTCGGTCCTGGCCGATTGCCTTTGCAACTTCTGTGACATCGGCCCCTGGAATCTTCTGGCAGAGGTTGGCGATCATGTTGATGAAGCTGACCTTCATAGCTAGAAATGCATTGTTGGCGTACTTGGTTAGTTCCGCGTTGCTGAGACTCATTCTCAGGATCGGCGGTACTTTCTCTCCATAGAAGCGTCTGTAGAGATTCTCTAGTTGCTTTCCTGACATCTCATCGTGTTGGCCTATGACGATCCGATCTGGATTGAGGGTGTCACGAATGGCGGATCCTTCTTTAAGGAACTCGGGGTTCATACACAACCCCCAATCCACACCACACTTTTTCAGTGAGGCATTGTCAACGGTTGCTTTAACTACTTGATCGGTGGTGCCAGGTGTTACCGTGCTCCTGACCACCACAAGATGCCAACCTTGCTTATCTTTGAGGGCTTGGCCTATCTGTCTACAAGCCTGTTCGATGCCGCTTAGATCTATGCTCCCGTCGGGTCTGCTTGGAGTGCCTACTGTTATGAATGAGATGTCGCTCTCTATGACAGCCCGTCTAGGTTGAAGGGTGCAGCCCAGCAAGCCTTTCTCAATGGATTCCGAGAGAAGCTCTTCTAGGCCCGGCTCATAGATCGGAGACTTCCCTCTACTAACCTGCCTGACTTTCTCCTCGTCTACGTCAACCCCTAATACCCTTAGTCCGCGACTGGCGAAGCATACCGCTGTGGATAGGCCGACGTAGCCTAAGCCGAATATCGAGATTGAATGGTTTGTCATACGTTATCAACTGGTCTTTAGCCTAAACCACTCTATGGTCTTCTTTAACGCGTCGTCTAAGCCAATTTTCGGTTCCCAATCGAGTAGCTGTTTCGCTTTGGAGATGTCGGGGCATCTCCTGACCGGGTCGTCGGGTGGAAGAGGTTTGTGTACGATCTTGGACTTATTTCCAGCTAACTGGTTGACCTTACGCGCCAATTCGAGGATCGACATTTCGTAGGGATTGCCAATGTTGAACACCTCACCTTTCGCTTCATCAGCAGCAATTACTTTCAGGATGCCAGTCAAAGTGTCGGTGACATAGCAGAAGGACCGAGTCTGAGTACCATCACCGTATACGGTGATGTCATGGCCCTTGAGCGCTTGCGCGATGAATCGCGAGACAGCTCTTCCATGCGCGCCATCTTCTCGGATTCGTGGGCCGAAAGTATTGAAGATGCGAATGATTCGTACATCCAAGCCGTTGCTTCTCTGATAAGCCATGCAGAGAGCTTCGCCGAAACGCTTCCCTTCATCATAGCAGCTTCGTACACCAATAGGGTTAACCCTTCCCCAGTAGGTTTCCGGGGTTGGTATGACTTGGCAATCGCCATACACCTCTGATGATGATGTGTATAGCATCGTTGCATCGTTCTTTCTTGCTAGCTCCAGCATATTCCAGGTGCCCACAGAGTTTGCGAGTAGCGTTTGAATGGGATGCTGCTGATATTCTTCAGGGGAAGCACGGCTGGCGAGATGAAGAATCAGATCATACTTTTCATCCTTTAAGCCAGGTTGTGTTACGTCCGTTTTTGCAAACGTGAAGTTCTTTGCGCCAAGCAGATGATTGATGTTATCCTCAAGTCCCGTGGAGAGATCATCAATGCAGTGGACAGTGGCATTCGCCGAAACGAGGAGGTCACAGAGCCAGCTTCCAACGAAGCCAGCCCCACCGGTAACCAAAACTCTTCTCGAAAGAAAATCAGTTTCGGAAAGTTGCTGTCTAACTTCTTGCAAATCAGAACCTATGATGCGATCAACCAAACTTTCTCTCCTCGTACAAAAATGTGGCTTCTGCCGATACGTACCTGCAAGTGAGTCCGAGTGCCTCCCTTTCCGTACAACATATCTTGCCACTCGAGCTCACCGGCTCATCCATCGAGTCATCGAAGGGATGCGGATGCAGCGTTTCAACCATCGGGCTCAACCTCAGAGAGGTTCACACTCAGCCCCAACATAAGCTTTCATGAGTTCTTCCGGCATAGACTCCTAGGCTGCACTATCTCCTGAATGAAAGCTACTGCAGTTTCATGCAGGCCTCCTCATTTATGGATTGCTTTCATGGGACAATTGAAGGAGATATCGATTCTCGGGGACTTAACTTAGGAGTGGAGACTTCCAACGACATGACAAAGGCCACTGTCAAGAAGCTGTTGTCAATCTATCCCTCGATAAGGTCCTTCTCCATATCGGGACAAGGGGAGCCAACGCTGTGCCTTGGTTTCGTTGACATAGTAGACTTTCTGAAGCAGGAGGGAAAAAACGTCGGGGTGATAACAAACGGCACAAACCCAGAGAAACTCCTATCACTAACCTGTCAACCAGACTATACGTCAATAAGCCTCTACGGTATGATAACCAGAGCTACTTAGCATACACTGGCGTCGCCGCCTGCGACACGATAATTGAAAGTTTCTTGAAATTGAAGGACAAGCTGAGAAGCGTGGGTTTCTCTTGGATAATTACAAGAGAGAACTACAGGCAGTTAGACGATCTACTGCCGCGGGACTGTTTCGCCTTTTGGTGAAATCCTCATATAGGGACGCGGTCGAGGAGTGAAACTGATTATTTCGCGACGGAGGACCCCAAAGTGTGGAGGTTTGAGAGGATCTATCGCGAGCTACTTCTCAGCAGCCTCCGTCAAGATCCGTCAGTACATCAAGAGGATATCGCCTCAAAATGTGCGGTTTCACTCGGTCTGGTCAACAAGATAGTGAAGAAGCTTGAGGCTGCAGTTGCGGCAGAAGCGACTCGCGACGGGGTCAGAGTACTATCGCCCGGTCGGCTTCTGAATCTGTGGGCTGCAGAACGCAAATTGAGCAAAGACATATGGCAGTCATTTCGGCTGGATCCAGTCACTGAAGTAGAGAAGAGTCCTCCCAAAGACGCGCTGATCACCGCCTTTTCCGGATGGTACATGGTGTCTGGGCGAAAGCCCGCCGAATATGACCGCGCATACTTCTACGTAGTGAACAAGGAAAGCTTCAACCTCTGGCTTGGCTTCAGGAAAGACAAGATCCGTAGGACAAACCCGAACGTGTTTGCCTTGCATGTCAATGATGGGCATCTCGTACGTTCTTCGGAAAAGGGTGTTGTTTGTGTTCCACAAGTCTATGTGGACATATACTCGATCGACGGACCAGAGGCTTCTCCCTTCCTTCGCGACATAGCTAGAACGCATCCGTCCTTGAGCATTTGGTGAGAGCGAACAAGGATGTGGCGAGACGAAATCGTCGAGAAGTCTTGGCAACTCTTGGTAGAGCTAAGAGACATGGCAGATTTCATTTTGATCGGCGGCCGATACGGCCGGCCGGTCCGCCTGCAGGCCCTATTTCCCTTCGAACTTCGGTTGACGCTTCTCTAGGAAGGCAGTCAGTCCTTCCTTGAAGTCTTGACGCCCTGCTCCATGTCGAGGACAGAACCAGCATGGCGGTGTCGCTAGAGTCTAGGGTCCCGTTGTGCTGTGACCACCGGCTTCTGGAGCTGGTCGCCTCAATTCCTGACTCTGCGAAGATTGACGGTTTTGAACCAAAGTATCTTCTCAGAGAGGCAGTTGAAGGAAAGGTCCCTGACGAGGTCATAGAAAGAAGGGACAAGAAGGGATTTCCCACGCCGATCGGAATATGGTTGAGAGACCAGGCCAAAGAGGTTGAAGCGATTCTCCTTGGCGAAAAGGCCGTCTCGCGTGGTATCTTTGATCCATCGTATGTGAGGCAGCTTCTGTTGGAGCATGCATCGGGCAAGTTCGATCACGGGATGACGCTCTTCATGTTGCTGAACTTGGAGTTCTGGTTCAGGAGGTTTATCGATGCTTGAAGATCTGCATGATCGTTGCGAATGACATGGTCTACGATTCAAGGGTGGACCGTCATGCCGAAACGCTGGGAATGAACGGTTATGAAGTGACGGTGCTCTGCGTTCGCACATCAAGGACCATACAGGAGGAGCAGAGGCCTCACTACTCGATACTGAGAAGGAGAGATCTTTTACGCAAACTGATCGAGGCAAGGATGCGAGCCAAAGCAGAGAGCCGCGTAGCACCCAGAACAGTCGAAGCCTCCGAAGTTTCCGTCCTTAGATCCTTGATGCGGACACTTGTTCGACTTGCCCTGGCTGTAACATTCGACGTTTCGATGATACGTGCGGCCGAGCGGACGAACGCTGATCTGTACGTGTGCAACGACCTAGATACGCTTCGAGTCGGAGTCTTCATGAAGCTTCTCGGAAGGAGGGTTGTGTACGACGCCCATGAGCTCTATTCAGATTTGTTCACTGAGACGCCGCCGCATATGCGCAGACTTCTTCGACAGCTGGAAGCCCTGTTCATAGGGTTCGCTGATCTTGTGATCACCGTGAACGAGTTCATCGCCTCGGAGTTGAGTTCTAGGTACAACATTCGGCTTCCTACAGTTATCATGAATTGTCCGAAGACATTGGCAATCCCTTCGCACCTGCGAGAAAGCGCTAGAAAGCTGAGAGTCGCGCTCTATCAAGGCGGTTTTGTGCGGGGGCGTGGATTGGAGAACGTGGTGCTTGCATGCAGGTATCTTAGGAATGGTATCAGGGTTGTGCTTCGGGGAGAAGGATCAATTGAACCTAGGCTCAGGGAGCTTGTCAGTAACCTTGAGAACTGCGTTCTTGAGCGACCTGTGCCTTTGAGTGAGGTCGTGGCTAGGGCCGCGGAGGCTGACGTGGGCATAGTCACCTATCAGCCTACCACACTGAACAACCTTTACGCCTCACCCAACAAGCTCTTCGAATATCTGCAGGCAGGCCTCCCACTGGTCGGAAGCGACTTACCGTTCATCAGGAAGGTGATCGTTGAGAATGATGTGGGTCTTGTCTTCGATCCTAACAACCCGGAAGACATTGCTAGAGCGATAAACTCCGTCACACAAGAAGAGGTGTACGAGAGGCTCAGGATGAACGTTGAGAAGATCAAGGGAAAGTTCTCATGGGAAGCTGAGAGCCGGAAGCTTCTCAGTGCAATCTCTGATATCGGACCGGTGGGATACAGGAACGAGAAGGAGAGGAGGCCCCTAAGATCTAGTCCTCCTCATGCTTGAGCGACTTCTATAATCCTCTGGTTGAAGCTCCTTCCAACAGTTGATTCTGATCGATTTGGACAATGGGCTTTTGAGAAATCGCTCTGAGTTGCTGAAGCTGAGGAGATCTTCGTCTTCACTCAAGGGTTTACCTATAGTAGACGCTTGGGGCAGTATCAGGAGTTCAATGGTGCCTAGGGTGTCTTGCCAACGGAAGGAGTTGACTGAGCCGCTCAGGAGGCCTTCAATGCAAAGGTTAAATGTCGCCGAGATGTAGGGGGTACATGTGATTCGAAATGTCGAAAGTCGTTCAGACTCAGGTCAATGAGACCGTGTACAAAGCACTTGAGACAATCGTTAGAAAACGACGTGTCACGATCAAGGATGCTGTGAGAGAGGCCATAGTAAGTTGGATCGGACTTCAGACGCCTGTCGCCGATGATCCCTTGCTGAGGTTGAAACCTGTAAAAACAGGGGTGAAGACCGATGCGTCAAAGCTGGACGAAACATTGTACGGAGGTAGACGCGACTGAGGATCTTCCTAGACGCTTCCGCGCTGGTGGCCTACTACAACCAAGACGACGCGCTCCATAAAGACGCCGCAGAGATGATGACGAAGTTCGCGTCCGGAGAGGTTCCATTGACGAAGTTCTTCACTTCCGACTATGTCTTCGATGAAACGGTAACTGTGATCGAATGCGTGCTGGGAAGACACGACCTCGCCGTCCGAGTAGGAGAGGCACTAAGAGAATCCCCTCGCACCGAGATCCTCCTGATCGACAAAGACACCTTCGAGGCGTCTTGGAAGCTCTTCACAACCTCGAGAGGGCTCAGCTTCACGGACTGCACATCACTTGTCCTCATGAAAGCGCTTGGCATTCAGGCCGCATTCACCTTTGATCGCCACCTCAAAGCGCTCGGCATCAGAACCATGCCATGAGAGGCACTGCAGGAGACATGACGGCTTACTGGTGATACTGACTGGCAATTGCGCCACATCTTCCTCGTCACGTTTCTCGTCTCAGTCAGCTCCTCTGTCTTGGAGAATTAGTTCGATATCTAACGATTACGTCGAACGTAACGAGAGTTCACGTACGTGCCCTATCTTCCTTCGAACTTCGGCTGACGTTTTTCTAGGAATGCGGTTAATCCTTCCTTGAAGTCTTGGGTCGTGAAGCACACTCTAAACGCCTTCACTTCCTCAGCAAGGCCTGACTTCAGATCCATCTCGATTCCCCTATTGACTGCCTGCTTGGCCAGCCTGAGCATTATGGGGCTCTTTGACGCGAGCTTCCTTGCAAGCTCCACGGCAGCCTCTGGCAACTTGGCTAGTGGAACTACCTTGTTGACGATGCCGATCCGTTCAGCCTCGTTCGCAGTTATTCGATCGCCTGTGAATATGAGTTCCTTCGCCTTGTTCCTCCCAACCAGCCTCGGAAGCCTCTGCGTTCCACCCCACCCAGGGACCAAGCCAACATTGATCTCAGTCTGACCGAACTGAGCGTTCTCCGAAGCCATTATCAAGTCGCACGCCAAAGCTATCTCGCAGCCGCCTCCGAGAGCGAACCCGTTAACAGCGGCGATCACAGGCTTCTCATATCTCTCAAGCATCTCTGTGAACTCCTGTCCGGTCCTCGCAAGCTTGGCGCCGCGCACTGGATCTGTCTGAGGGGTGAAGATTCCTCCTTTCAGGTCGGCTCCGGCGCAGAATGCTCTTTCACCGGCGCCAGTCAATATCACAGTCCGAATCGTGGGGTCTTTCCTGAAGTCTTTTAGCGCCCGTTCCATTTCATCCAACGTTCTACGTGTGACGGCGTTCAGTTGATCTGGACGGTTGAGCGTGATCCTTCCAACATTCTCTAACTTCTCCACAACTATGTCTTGATAGCTCACGTTCTCATCTCTTAGGCACAAATATCCTGTTCAAGACGATTTAGACCTTTATTCAATATTCCCTCATTTTGGGTATCAGTCACGTGTAGAAGGACACCGCTAGCCGTTTTGCTCAAGCCGTGATCGCGAGCATCTCGGCTTTCTCATTCCTCACTTAGTCTGGGAAAGGTTCGACAGTGATATATCCGAAACGATCAGTAACTAACTTCGCTGGAGTCGATGCGAATTGGAAGTATTGGAGGCTATCAGAACCAGGAGGAGTATTAGGGAGTTCACTGGCGACAAGATTCCGGATGAGGACATTGAGAAGATTCTGGATGCGGCAAGATACGCGCCGTCGCCAGAGAACATGCAGATGTGGAGATACATCGTAGTCAGAGAAGATCAAGAGACAAAGGACCTTATCGCCGAGCTGTCTGTGGAGACGGCCAAGCAGGTCTTCGGGTCAGCACCCTATGAACTAACGCAAGGAAGGCTCTGGTACCTGCCGGACAGGAGTAGGCCGACGGAGTTTGAAGACATTAGAGATGGATCGCTGTTTCTCTACCCGAAGTATGCCGACACAGTGATCCTAGGATTCGCCTCAGAATCCTTTCACGACGCCCATCTGGTATATCCTAACACTCTATTTGGGTCCGTGGTTGTCGGTATGGGAGTGATCCAGATGTGGCTTGTCGCACATTCTATGGGGTATGGTGCAGGCTACATGGCCTTGGCGATTTCGGATCCGAGGCACAAGGAGCTCTTATGCGAGAGGCTTGGCGTCCCGAGAACCTGGGAGCCAATATCGATTCTATGCATCGGGGTCCCGAAGGAGAAGAGGATGCTTGGTCCCTCAAGGTTTCCGTTGACGAGCGTTGCTTACAGCGAGAGATGGGGACTACCGTATAGGAGGATTGCATTCAGGAAGTGATTGCGATGAACGTTGAGTTGAAACCTGAGATCCAAGAGAAGCTTTCGGAGATCGCCCGAGACAGCAACCTTCCGCTTGAGAAGGCCTGTGAACTCATTCTGGATCAATTCGCCAAAGTTGAAGGAGGAAGAATATACGCAGGGACATGGAAGGAGGGAAATGGACTCATGTTTCTTGTGCAGTGGCCGTTCTTAACAGGACTTCTTAAGATCAGCGGCGACGAACTCGCCAAGATAGGAGTGAGATAAGATGTCAAAGTATCGTAGGGCTCCAAGCGGCGAGTGGCTCGCCTACCCGAAACCCACACCTGAGCAAATTGACTACGAGTCATTCAGGTTTACAAAGTACGCCGGCCTGTCCCTAGTAGAGAACCGGAAAGGACGCGTCTACCTCATAATGGAACACGACTTCTACGAGAAGTTCCTTGACGCGGTCAGAAAGAAGTTCGGAAACATCTCCGCAGCTAACGTCAACAACGCCACGTTGGAAGCCGTCAAGAACTGGGTTGAGGAGGTCGCATCGAAATGAGCTCAACTGGCATTAGAAAGATGCTTGAAGCCATAGCCATGAAAGCAAACCGAAGCACCGAAGGCCAGAAGATGATGAAGGAGTGGGTAGGCCAATATGACGGCAAGATCATCCAGTTTGAGGCAAACGCAGAGAAGTTCTACGCAGCAGTAAGCAAAGAGAGAATGAAGATACTGAGTGGGGAATACCCTGCCCCGGACTTGACAATCAGGGGAAAAGCTGAGACATTGCTCGAGGTTTTCACAGGTCGACGACGGTTCGGTGACGCAATGAAGAGCTGGGATGTGGTCCTCATAGGAGCTGGGCATGAAGCCTTCCATGCGGGAAGATTGATCGCGCAAGTCATAATGGAGGCATGAGCAGGATGCCTCTGAAACACGTGACTGTCATCGGCGCCGGTGCAATGGGCTCCGGCATCGCCTATGTTGCCGCTGTCAACGGATACGACGTCGCAATAATGGAGCCAACAAAGGAGCTTGTTGAGAAAGGCCTCAAGAAGATCAAGGACAACGTGATCGTTGGCGTGAACAAGGGAAAGCTAACTCCCAAACAGGCTCAAGAGATAATGGCTCGCGTCAAGAGCTTCGTGGACCTTGGTGAAGCAGTGCGCTCAGCCGACCTCGTTATCGAAGCGGTCTTCGAGGAAATGAACGCTAAGAAAGATGTGTTCAAGAGGGCCGACGCTTCAACCCCGCCTCAAACCATCCTTGCCTCAAACACCTCCTCTCTCAGCATAACTGAGATGGCCTCAGTCACAAAGAGGCCCGCGCAAGTGGTTGGACTCCACTTCTTCAATCCCGTTCCAGCCATGAAGCTCGTGGAGGTCGTCAT
>Ga0315314_1000617_pt1 | contig 37073 bp, 40 predicted proteins | sample TDP9_MG_FD_203631 | JGI IMG/M metagenome (GOLD analysis project Ga0315314, IMG submission 203631) | Freshwater sediment microbial communities from Lake Towuti, South Sulawesi, Indonesia - TDP9 | ecosystem: Environmental > Aquatic > Freshwater > Lake > Sediment | place: Indonesia: South Sulawesi... | reverse complement strand
TATCAATCATTCTAATGCCACCTCCCGATAGGTCACCTGCTACCGATAAAATGCCAAATTCAACTCTATAGTTTAGCACTTTTTTTTATTTTTTTTCAAAGAACCTGGGTGACATTAGTCCCTATTTAATCACTGCTAACTTCTTTCTCACTTTTATCTCCGGATAACCGGACTTACTTGCTCGGATAAAATAAATGTATACGCCACTGGCAATATCCAAAACATCCCAGGTATATTCATAAGCATATCTACCGTTCACCGGTAACGGTTCACCGTTCACCGTAACTGAATGAACTAACTCACCAGAAATATCATAGATTCTGATTTCCACCTTATCGGCAATACCACATTCAAAATGGATGGTCGGATTTTTGCCGTTCTTTGCTGGATTGGGGAAAGAGTAGTATTCACCGAGTTTAAATTCGGGCTGAGCAATACTAAGGACTGCTTGCGGTTTTTCTTTCTCAGCTAAAAGAATAATTGGTTCACGGTCCGGTGCTTGTAAAGTTCCCTGACCATTGAGTTTACCTTCAAGACCAAAAAAGTTTCCCCGAGCACTGCTTTTACCATCTATTTTTATCTCCGAATACGGAGCGTATACTAAAGCAACTAATTTACTTTCTCCGTCTATCTTAACTTTACCTGCTTCTATCTCTTTCTTATCTTCTTCGTCTTTTTCATCCCGCTCTTGTGCACAAGGGCTGGATTCATCCCTTTCTTTTTCCTCAATTTCGTCATCTTTTTCTTTTTCACGGTCAACAAAGATGACCAGATTGTCCCACCACAGAAGCGAAGTTGTGGTGGGATTGTCTGCTTCACCGTCGGGATTAAAGACACTTTTACCGGCAATTTTTACTTTACCAGTGCAAAATATATTTACATTACCTGAAATGGTCACCGTTGACTGACCGACGATTTCTATGCCGGTAAAATAATATACTCCAGAAGAAAGAGTGATACTGTCTTTATCCTCTATCTTGAATTTTCCTTCTTTAGAGATTGCTGGTTTACCTTTCTCGGTAAGGAGTATTTTACTGTTATCATTATTCTGACTCACAGAACTGGAAATCAATACTAAATCAATTGGTGCAGAACTAATCTTTAGCGCATTTTCAATTACTTCACCGGTAACTTCGGTTTTCTTACTTATTTTTACTTGTTCAGCCAAAACATCCCCCTGAACAACCGCCTGCCCATCTATTTTAACTTCACCATTACTGCGCACATCGCCAATTACTTGTGCCTTACCATCTATTTTCACTTTTTCTATTCCAATCAAAGCATAGTCAGGAATCATTGTGACAAATAAAGTGAATGCTTTTGTTTGTTCAGTATTTTCTACACTGTCTATACTCCGATATTCTATCTTTTGTAAACCCTCTTCGCTTATCGTAAAACTTCCGGTATAAAGAACAAAATTACTCCCTACTACCTGCTCACTGCTCACCTCTACTACGCGGTATTCGGTATACTTCACCCCACTGGCTACATTGTTACCGACTGGGTCCAAGGAAACAAAATCTATCGCTGTCTTCGGTGAAATATAATCTCTTCCAAAAGCAGTAAACTTCGGTTCACCAAGGACAATTTCAGTTTCTGGTGCAGTAGCATCAACATAAAAAGTAACAATATGTGCTGATTCAGTATTACCGAGATTATCCAGAGCATAATATTTTAGCGGATGAATTCCCTCGGTTAAAGTTAGCGGTTGAGAGTAAGCAGTCAGCGCTAAGTCGTCAAGAGAGTAGAGAATTCCCTTAACCCCGGAAGCAACTCCGTTAACTAACGGGTCTTCAGCCGAAATGACCAACTTTGTTTGAGGTGTGATATAGGTTCTGCCGTCAACTGTAAACTGTAAACCATCAACTATCAACTGACTTACCGGCGGTGTTCCATCAACATAAACTGTTGTTGATTTGGCTACTTCTAAATTTCCCGCTTTGTCCTTACTTCGGTAATCAATTGTATGAACACCTTCGGTTAAGGTGAATGTAGCGACATAAATCATCCAACTGCCTGAGTCAACCCGATATTCAGTAAAATCTATCCCTGAAGAAAAATTATTTACTAAAGGGTCAAGAGCATTTAACCTGTAACCGGTATCCAAGGAAGCATACAATTTTTCATCAGTGCTAAATTGTTTCCCGTTAACGAATTGAAGTGTAGTAACCGGTGAAGTTGTATCCGGCAATTTGGCTAAAATCGCAAAAATGGAAAGAGAACTAACTTCTACTTTTATCCAATTGTCAATAGTGTTTTGCTCAAGCTTTGGTAAAATTTGCCAGCCGATACCCGGGTCATATCTGTATACATCCAATAACATTTCATCTGTTACGCCAGCAGGTAGCGGTTTAGTATAGGTAAATTTTAAAATAGCAGGGGGACTAAATACAGCACTGTCCGGTTGAATATCATAAAGGTCACTAAACACACCAAGACCCGACTCACCAGCTGTAGAAATCGCTACCACCGCCCTTGTCTCAGCAACACTTACCGTAGAGATGGTTATTGTCACCGGTTCACCGGCTAAGGAAGCAGACTTATAGGAAATGTTTACCAACGAATCGCTACTTTGGGAAATAAAATAATAGTCAGGAGTAAAAGAAACAACAATTCTATCTTCCACTGGCGGCGGTGGCAAATAATTGGGAGTAAAACTTATAACAATTGTATCTTCTTGAGGAAGCGGTGGCGGTGGCAAATAATTAGGAGTAAAACTTACAACGATTGTATCTTCCTGCGGTAAAGGTGGTAAATATGATGGTGCAAAAGATATAACAATTGTATCTTCTTGAGGAAGCGGTGGCGGATAATTAGGGGTAAACGAAACAAATATTCGGTTCTCTTTAGGGGGTTCAGGTGGATAATTAGGGTCAAAACTGACGGTAAGGTAATCTACCGTCTGAGCAAACAGATTTACCACCGAAATAACACAGATGAAAGTCAAACTAATAAATTTTGATAGTTTTAACATCTATTAAGTTTATTCCTTTCAAAGTAACCTTCTACCCTTGTGGGAGAAGGATAGGATGAGGGGTAAAAGTATTTTATTTCCTGAAAATACCACCAAAAATCTTTTTAAAAAATGATGCTGGCTTCTTTTCGGTCTCAATCCATAAAGGCAAAACAACTTCTAAATTTATCATTTCACCCGGAGATGCTTTTTTTATCACTTTCACTACTGCCTGCCAGCGCTGGTTATAATATTCTTTCTTCTTCGGAATCTTTATAAATATACCTCTTACATAGCCGGTTTCACCTGCTGGTATGGTTATTTCAGTCAAATTTTCCTTCCTACTCACTGCTCTCTGCTCACTGCTCACTACCCTTGTCTCAATCCACCCGCCATCTGGAATATCACTATACCCGAAGTAAGGATTACATCCATATTCTTTGCAAGTCATTATTGAAATTGCATAATCTGCTCTCTTCTCACCGGTATTGGCAACCGCAAGAAAATATCCTGCTGACGCTGGAGACGAAATCTGTAGTTCAAATTTCTTACCTAACACCACATTGCTAACTGAAATTACTGACGGTTCAACGAAAATCTCGCTGGCCTGAAGGTTAGCAACAAAAAATAACAAGAGCAAACAAAATATTTCCAACATTGTTTCCTATTTTATCAATTATTTCCATCTTGCATATTTGAGATCATAATTAGTGTCATCATTATAAGAAATATGAGGATAATTGTTAGTATCTAAGGCAAGAGAGGTAAAGTATCCCACCCACCCAGCTGAATCAACTGTTTCAATCGCCCAGGAAGATCCAGTCCATTTGGCGTATTTGAGATCATAATTGGTGGCATCAAGATAAGAAATATGAGGATAATTGTTAGCATCTAAGGCAAGAGAGGTAAAGTATCCCACATCCCCAGCTGAATCAACTGTTTCAATCGCCCAGGAAGATCCAGTCCATTTGGCGTATTTGAGATCATAATTGGTGGCATCAAGATAAGAAATATGAGGATAATTGTTAGCATCTAAGGCAAGAGAGGTAAAGTATCCCACATCCCCAGCTGAATCAACTGTTTCAATCGCCCAGGAAGATCCAGTCCATTTGGCGTATTTGAGATCAGCATTGGTGTCATCAGAATAAGAAATATGCGGGTAATTATTAGTATCTAAGGCAAGAGAGATATAGTATCCCACATCCCCAGCTGAATCAACTGTTTCAATCGCCCAGGAAGATCCAGTCCATTTGGCGTATTTGAGATCCCAATTGGTGGCATCAAAATAAGAAATATGAGGATAATTGTTAGTATCTAAGGCAAGAGAGATATCGGATCCCACATACCCAGCTGAATCAACTGTTTCAATCGCCCAGGAAGATCCAGTCCATTTGGCGTATTTGAGATCCCAATTGGTGGCATCAAAATAAGAAATATGAGGATAATTGTTAGCATCTAAGGCAAGAGAGGTAAACTCTCCCACACGCCCAGCTGAATCAACTGTTTCAGTTGCCCAGGAAGATCCAGTCCATTTGGCGTATTTGAGATCCCAATTGGTGGCATCAAGATAAGAAATATGAGGATAATTGTTAGCATCTAAGGCAAGAGAGGTAAACTCTCCCACACGCCCAGCTGCATCTACTGTTTGGATTTCCCAGACACCGATTACTGGTGAGACCGCAGTAATTGTGATTGTTGAATATTGCGTTTCGGTGAGAGAATTGTCACTTAAACTTGTTGGCGATTGATAGCGAAGATAAAATGGAAAAGAACCAGCAGGAGCAAGTGAAGGGACAAGTTCGGTATCACCGGTAGTAATTGACTTCCAGTTCGGTTCCGTCCCCCATTGCAGAGCAAATGTATTTAATGCCGGTGAGCCACCGAGAGTCCAGTTTTGTGTATTGGTTGCTCGGATATTCATTTTTGCCGGGTCAGTGCCAATATTCTCTACAGTAAAAGTGCTTGGGCTAACCCAGGTTCCCGCACCACCGGTTCCTACATACCAAGAGTTTGGTATAACTTTTACACCAATTGCTGCCATTAGATTGGCAGAAGATAAAATTACCATTACTGCTAAACTTAAAACAAACTTTTGTGTTAGTTTGAACATTTTAGTAGTACCTCCTTTACATTAGATTTTTTTCCTGTCAGAAAATTCTCTCTGACAACTTTAGATCATTTTACAAAAATTGGAAACAGTTTTTCAAGTAAAGAAAACTTCCTTCGTTCTGTCTCTATCCATAAAGGTAAAATCACCTCTAAACTTATTGCCTCTCCGGGATTTGGTTCCTTTATAACTTTCACAATTGCTTGCCAGTTCTGGTTGTAGTATTTTATTTTCTTTGGAATTTTAACTGAGAAACCTTTAATATGTCCGGTTTGCATGGCAGGAACAACGACTTCTATCGACTTTATCGTTGACAAAATGGTGACCAAAATGGTGACAGTGTTTGACATATTTGACAGAACCATCACATCTCCGCTATCCTTTTTTCCAGTTTATTCAGTTTTTCATCCAGTTCTTTGTCTTCTGCGCGTTTGTGTCCCAATCGGACAATGGCTTTGCTTACCGCACTGGGATGATATACTCCCAACTTCTTGGCTATTTCTTTCAATCCCAAATTAGTATATCTACGTGCTAAATACATCGTCTGGTGTTTTAGGGCAACTATCTCATGAGTGTAACCATTGATTAGATTGGAATTATCTATCCGGTAAAATTTAGATACCCTATCCACAATGCTCTCGAATTTCTTCAATCCTCTCCTTCTCAAATCTTCTTGCCGAAATAAATTTTTCTGTTTATCCTCTTTACGCCGTTCAATCTTCTTCCAGACCTTCTGAGCAAATGTTTTCGTCCCATAAAATAACCCAGCGTAAACTGGTGATGGTTCTATCTTTCCAGTATCTATAAGATCATTCACAAATTCCTGGTATTTCTTCCTGTTTTCCTCACTTTCACCCATATATTCCAAGATTAACTCAGGATGTAAAAATGTATCTCTTCCTGATTCAATATAATAAGGATAACTGCTCCACTCATATTCTTCAGGGCGTTTTACTATCCCCGCCCGTAACGGGTTCAAATGGATATACCTGCTTACTTCTACTAAATAGAGGTCCCGGTCCACTATAATTGATTTGAACCTCTCCTGAAACAAATGTCCTCGAAAATGATGCCTTCTTTTATATTCTCGCACATAACCCAAATGTAAACTTCTCATAAATTCGGATACATTGCCTCGTGGGGTCTCAATTAATAAATGTAAATGTGTATTTAATAGACAGTAGGCATAAACCACTATCGCAAAATTATCGGCGCATCTTTCTAATAACTCCAGGTAAGTTTCATAATCTTTTCTCTCTAAGAAAATCTTCTGACGGTTATTACCGCGATTCATTATGTGATATACCGCACCGGGAAATTTTATTCTTGTTCTTCTGGGCATATTTGTTTGGGTTAACCTTTCGTTCTCTCGGTAATTTACAATAACAAAATTATGTCAATTTTGTCAAACACTGTCACCTTTACACCTTTACCTTTAGTCACCTTGGCGATTCTTTTCTACAATAATTTACTTCTTAATTTAATCGTTTCAACTCCGTTCCCTAATACGGTAATACCAAAGTAGAAACAATTTTTTCATAAATATTTTGGGCAGATTGTGATTCCATTTTAATATTTTTTATTCGTTGAAAAGTTTGTTGTACTTTTTTTTTATCATCTAATAAAGAGTAGTAATTAACTCTTTCTTTTAAATCAAACAACAAGAAAATATTATTCAAATCCGATTTAGTAATACTAAGTTTAACGTATTCATGACTATATTGGTGTGGTCTATTAAAATGCGAACTTAAAATTTGATAAGAAAAAATAATAGTTGTAAATAAAAATATACCATTTAGGACTCCCAATTTCGCATTTTTTATATTTCTAAATATCCATTGGATAAAGAAGACAAATCCAATTCCTGTGAAAAAAAACAGAAAAACCGGATATTCAAAGTTCTTATTAAATAACGAAATAATAAAATGTTTATGTGAAAAAAATATACTTTTTAAATCAAATAATTTGGTAAATGGTAAAAGAGGCTCTGTTAAACTTATCAAATTAGAATTTGCTGCTATCGCTAATATAAATGTCCACAATGAAACAAGAATTACTATGCCCTTGCTTATATAAGATATAACATTTTTTCGTGACCCTAAAAATTCAAGAAACAACCCAGTGCCCAATCCAACAATAACAGAACAGTTTATAAAATATCTTATTCCAAAGGAATATCCTCCCCACCACGCAGTAAGAAAAGAAACTACTAGTATTTGTAGAATTAGATTGACCAGTGAAGGGAAATAAATTATATAATTTTTTTTCAAGTTAATTACAAGCCCTATTACTGCAATAAAAATTATTGGTGTCCAGAAAAGAATACCATGATATTGCGAAAATAGTACTTCTTTCAAAGCAAAATTTTGTAACGATAAATTGAATATCTGTGGTGAACTGAATGAACCATAAAGAAGATACCAAATAAGTAGTTGTGGTATAAAAGCAATTATTGTCGCAATACTAAATAAAGTAGCAAACTTTATATACATCCAAAAATTTCCCCTATCCAAAAAAGTTCTATAACAAATCTCGAAAAAAACCACCACAGCAAACAAAATTTCATTTGTTCGAATCTGGGCAATTATACCTGAAATCAATCCGAGTAATATCCATCTACTATTTCTTTTATAATGAGCAAAAGACAAAATCCATGCAGTAAACAACAAACTAACGGTAAAACCAGATATAGCGTGTGGTGAATTTGGCAATATACAACTATAAAAAAATAGAGGTGTTCCTAAAAAAGTAACTATAGAGGCAATTATCCTGTTGATATAACTAACTTTTAAGAATTTCAATACTTGATAAATCAAAAAACAAGTCAAGATGCCATAAAACGTAGAACCTATATTTGTAAATGCTAAGAGCGTAGGATTACAACTATCATTTGATGAAATGAAGAGTTCCCCTATAAGATAGAATGGTGTAAGTAGAATTGATGTACCAAAAGGCCAGAGATTAGTTACATACCCTGTTTTTGTAATAGCATGTGGTAGAGACATCTTTAGTCTAATAAACTCATTGCTAAAATCAAGGTCTTTATCAAACCATAAAGACGCAAGGTATGAGAAATACCCAACTCCGTCAGGGAAGTGATATACTGGCGTAACAAAAAATTTTACTACCAAAAAAACTGTCAAAATAACGACTATGTAGTAAAACAAATTTTTATGTATGGCTGACATTATCGTAGCAAAAGATAATTTTTGAAAAAACAGTAATTTGTTTTTAGTAAACTATCAAGTTGAATAAATCACTAACCAAAAATTATCAATACATTATAGAAACTTCTATTTCAGACCATTCTAATGCTATCCAATTTCCAGCACGATTTGCATATAATACAAGAGTTATCTTGTTGTTTCCTTGTCGAAAATTATGAAGATATGCTGTTGGAATACTATACTCCCATATAGTAAAATTAGTAAATCTTCCAAACACTCCTGGCGGGGAAACCGCATGAGGCACATTGGTTAAAGCTACTCCATTACCAATTAAAACATCATTAAGATATATTGACATAGTGTATGGCAATGGTTCATAAGAATGGTCATCAGCAACAGCAAGGATCCTATATTTTGCAGATATTATTTGTGAGGGTATAACATCAAGATAATAATTATTATTAAATGAACAGTCCTGGCCAAACGATCCTTGATGATATATCAAAACATGTAAACTCCCGTCAGGCGAATAAATACCCCAAGTAGTAGTATAACTTGTTTCATCTCGCACTACTACCGTTGTTGAAACAAGAACTGCTGAAATAGCAGTAATTGTGATTGTTGAATACTGTGTTTCGGTGAGGGTTTTGTCAGTATGTCAGTGGGTGATTGGTAGCGGAGATAAAATGGAAAAGAACCACCACCAGCAAGTGAAGGAACGAGTTCAGTATTCCCGGTGGTAATGGAGTTCCAGTTCGGTTCCGTCCCCCATTGTATCGCAAATATATTTAATGCCGGTGAAGGTCCAAGAGTCCAGTTTTGTGTATTGGTTGCTCGGATATTCATTTTTGCCGGGTCAGTGCCAATATTCTCTACAAGGAAAGTAGATGGACTGACCCAGGTTCCGGCACCACCAGTCCCCACATACCAAGAGTTTGGTATAACTTTTACACCAATTGCTGCCATCAAATTGGCAGAAGATAAAATTACCATTACTGCTAAACTTAAAACAAACTTTTGTGTTAGTTTGAACATTTTAGTAGTACCTCCTTTACATTAGATTTTTTTATGCCTCTCAGAAAATTATTTTCTCGTCGGAAATTTTGAAACATACCTTTTGATTTCACCCCCACTTTTTACCGACAATAATTTATTTGACTTCATGTAGTGCGACCTTTTAAGGTCGCCTACCGTCAAGCGAGGATAAATCCTCGCACTACATTTTCTGACGCCTTATTTGACTTCAACTTCTTTCCAAAAATATAAAAACCGACCTGGTGCTTTTCACCAGAAGTCGGTTTAGATTTTAAGTAATTCCAGAAAATTGAAACTTGATTAAAAAAACAAAGATAAGTGCCTTAGTTTTCATTTACCTGTATATGTCGTGTGTGCCGATGTCATAATAAATTACTTCATCATCATTAAGAAAACGAAATAAAATACGGTATTTGTGGTCTACAGAGTATGACCAATAGCCGTTCAATTCTCCTTTGAGTTTATGTGTGTGGAGCCTCTTATCAAACGCGTCTAACCGAAACCATTTATCTTTTTTTATAGCCAAATTTTGAATGTGTGTAGGAAGTTTGCGAAAGGATTTTTCAAAATCAGAAGTTATACGAACCTTTGAGATACGCTGAGGCATAGTTTTGTCAACGAAGTTCCGCTAATGATTTGATTACTCGCGTTTTTCCGGTACTTAATTCCTTTTCTCCTTGCCGAATTTTGGACAAAGCGTCACGCACCTCAGCAAGATGTTTCTGTAGCCGTTCATATTCTTTACGAGAAATTACCACCAGTTCTTCTCCATGGGTTAACTCTCTTGGAATAGTGGTTATAGACGCCATTCTTACTCACCTCCAGTTAAGATTGATTTTGGATAACTTAGTAAAATTATACTAAAATTATCAAAAATTTATCAAGAACTCTTATTGTGCCCCGAGAGAGATTTGTCATGCCCAAGGTTCACCCCGTTAGATAGTAAACATCTAACGGGGCAAGGATCCGCCTGTGACGGAAACTCCCATGGGAAATCCATCCCGCTCTTTTATATGCCCCCGAGAGGATTTGAACCTCTACCCTTTTCAGGACACGGTCCTGAACCGTGCGCGCCACGCCTGCCAAAGTCGCCGACGTGCCATAGCCTACCCTAGACGGAATGCTTCGTGCAGACAGACCACTTTGGCGACGGCACGCCGATTGCCGAGGGCGGGATTCGAACCCGCAAAGGCTTATGCCCACAGCGCCCTGAACGCTGCGTGTTTGCCAATTTCACCACCTCGGCTTTCTTCGGCGGGCAGGTCTACCAGTTCCGCCACGAGGGCAAAAAAGGCGGGACGTGTCTGCCGATTCCAGCATCGGGACACGAGAGACATCTACTCACCCCTTAATAGATGTCCTTCGGTCTTCGGTGAGCTCAGCCGAACCGTGAACTCATTCTTCAGTAAACTCAAAATGACCCTGAAAATACTGAAGGGGCAGGACATCCTGAGCCTGCCGAAGGATGTCCAAACCTGACCAAGTTTTCTTTCTTTTCTCGTCTCCAACCTTTAATTTGTCTTTCTCTTCGCATTGCCAATTTCAGATTGCTGTATTTTTCTAAATAGACTAATTTGGCCGGCCTTTTATTTTTTGTGTATAACGAACCTTCTCCAGAATTATGTTCTTTAATTCTCTCTTTAAGGTCAGCAGTAATTCCAACATAAAACGAGTTGTCCCTGCATCTAAGAATATAAACAAACCACATTCTTGTTTCTGTCTTTCGACGCGCTCAAGACGGTGAGTAAACCGAACCGTCCTTCGGTAAACTCAGGACATCCTCCGTCAGACTCAAAATTCAACGAATCCTGAGCCTGCCGAAGGATGGAGCTGAGGGGAATCGAACCCCTGTCCAGAGAAATTCCAGTTAGACATCTACAGGTTTAGACGGTATATTCTGAGGTAATTACCTCTTCTCACAATTGGCACACCTACCGACAGGTTCGCACAATTGCCAGCCCTAATCAAATTTCTTGTCCCGAGTTGCTAAGGCTAACTTCGCGAGACCAGCCTAATTGTTGAAGGTTTTCTCCTTCCTTAGGCAAGAAGAAGAAACCTTGCTACTTAAGCAGTAGCGTACGCCAGATTATTGGCGCTTTAGTGTTGTGGTCGATTTTTTACCCCGTAGAGAGCATACACTCTTTTACGGGGTGACCGTGGCCCTTCGACCAACCACGACCTGCAGTCAACCTTCAACAAGTTCAGGTTGTCCTGAACCGCTGAAGGACATAACCTTCAATTTCCCTGTCGAGCCCTGTTCAGCCCCTTTTTAGCAAAGAGCTAAGAGCATAGAGCAAAGAGTAAGGAGCAAAGAGTGAAGAGCCAAGAGCATAGAGATAAGAGCAAATAGTCAAAGAACATAAAGCAGAGAATTTAATAACTTTTCATAAAACCACTCAACATTTTACAAAGTTCTTCCAGCTCTCTACTTAATGTATCCTTCATTTCTTCATTAATATATTTCCTTAAAGCAAATATGTAAAGCATATTCACAACTTCAAACGCAGACCTCCGTGAATAGTTTAAGAACTGACTAAATCCTTTTCTGCTCTGGCAGGCCGAACCTTCTGCAATGTTATTGGTGATTGAAAGAGCAGCCCCTCGAAGTTGTTCGGCAAACTGATACAGACCCTTTTTTGCTAATTCATCAGCAATGTCAAATAATTTGTTCGTAATTACTATTGCTTTTTGCCAGACCTTTAGTTCCATAAATCTAAACATTTCTTCTCCCTTTTACTCTAAGCTCTACGCTCTTTGCTCTTGGCTCTAAGCTCTCTACGCATTTCTCTTTCAAGGTCACGCTGGCGGAGAATTTCGCGTTTATCGTATATTTTTTTTCTTTTTGCTAAACCAAGTTTAACTTTTGCCCAACTGTTTTTAAAATATAATTCTAAAGGAATCAGGGTAAAACCTTTCTGACTGACTTGACCGATTAAACGGTTAATTTCTTGCCGGTGTAAAAGAAGTTTACGTTTTTTCCGCGGTTCAACCCGAAATTTAGCAATCCCTGCCTGCTCGTAAGGGGCAATATAAATATTATAAGCAAAAATTTCATTTCTGTCAATGTGGGCAAAACTATCGCGGAGGTCAGCTTTTCCTGAACGACAAGATTTCACTTCACTGCCAGTAAGTTCAATCCCGGCTTCCAGTGTTTCTAAAATTTCATAGTGATGGTATGCTTTCCGATTGGTAGCAACAATTTTCATTCTACTATCTTGATTTCAACGATTATAGAAGACGATTATTCACCCCGTTAGAAATGAAAATATTCTAACGGGGCAAGGCGATTACTAATGATATTTTAATCACCGTAATCAATGTAATTGAACTCATGTGAAATTACATAGGCTTGACTTTCAAGATAATTTAATTATAATATTTTTGTATCTCTTTTGCAAAAGGTTCACCGATTATACAAAAAAATGAAAAAGAACATTTCTCTTTTTACTCTGTATTTTTTGCTCTTTGCTCCATCGCTCCTCGCTGTCTTTATCGGTTGCACCGCTAAACCACAACTGGTCAAGAAAGAAGCAGCGCCAGTACAAACGGTAACTCCAAAAGAAAAATATCAGCAGGCTAAAACTTTACTTGAAAAAGGCGAAGCTGAACAAGCGCTCCAAATTTTAAAAGAGCTACTTCAACTTGCACCAAACTTAGAAGATGATGACCTTAAAAAAATTAACCTTTTAATTGTTGAGACAGAAATTAAACTTGCTCATCAATATTTTACGCTCGGCGAATATGAAAAGACGCTTAATTGTTTAAAGCAAGTAAAAAAAATTGACCGAGAAAAATATCTCACTATTGTTCTTTTAGAAGAAAAAGCATACCGTTTGTTAGCCGAGAAATTTGTTCAGGAAAAAAAATATCTCCGGGCAATAAAAATCTACGAAGAGATGTCCGCAATTTACCCAGAAAAAAGTGAAATTTATAAAAAAGAAATAAAAAAGTTAACCCTTGAAGGAAAAATTGAAAAGGCAAAAAAACTGTTTGAGCAAAGGGAATACCAAAAAGCGTCCATTTTATACGAAGAAATTTTTCGGCAAACCGGGAAGAAAGAAATTAAACTAAGTTTAAGCGAAATTTATTCTCATTTGGGTGAAATTTCCTACCGGGAAGGAGATTATCCGGAAGCAAGAAAATATTGGCAGAAAGGTCTTGAATTTGTGCCAGAAAATTTAAAAATTTTATTCTCTTTAGCTGAAATATTTCGTGAAGAAGGGAATTGGAAAGAAGCGGAGAGATATTACTTACGGGTGTTAGAATTGGATAAAGAAAAGAACTATAGCCAGATTTATCTTCTTCTCGGAAAATATTACCGGGAAAATAAATTTTATCCGCAAGCAAAAGAATATTACGAAAAATATCTATCTTATTCTAAAGAACCAAATCAGCGTGCAGAAATCTATCAGGAACTATCTCAAATATTAAGTTATTTAGGACTTTACCGGCAAGCACGGGAAAAACTTCTTCTTGCACGAGAACTTAATCCGGAATTAAAAAAAATTGGTCAATATCCATTAAAGTTTCGGCTTTATTATTTAGTCTACAATTGGCAAATATATTTGTATAGTAGCCTGGGATTAATTTCCCTTTCTTTTCTTTATTTTTTCCTGCGTAGCAAAATTTTATCTTTTCCTCCAAGTCAAGAAAGAAAGTCTACATCCTAAAAAATGGCAAAAATTTATCCCTTTTCTGGAATCAGATATAATTTAAAAAAAATAAAATCGTTAAACAAAGTCATCTGTCCACCATACGATATTATCCCCCCAAAAGAACAAAAATACTATTACCGTCTACATCCAGCAAACATTATTTGTTTAGAATTACCACAGGGAAAATCACCAAGGAAATATGAACAGGCAAGAAAAATTTATTACGATTGGTTAAAAAAAGGAATTTTAGTCCGTGAAGAAAAACCAACACTTTACTTATACCAGGAGGATTTTCTCTATCCAGTTGATGGAAGTCCACTGAGTGGAAAAAAATTTTCCCGTACTGGTTTTTTTGCTTGTCTTAAACTTGAACCTTGGGGAAAAGGTATCTATCCTCATGAAAAAACCTTTCTTAAACCGAAACTTGACCGGTTACAACTTTTATCTCATCTTAAAGCAAACATTAGCCCGATTTTTGTTCTCTTTTCTGACCAAGAAAGAAAGATTTCTTCTTTCTTTTTGGAAGAGAAAAAAAAGGAAACACTTTTGCAATTCGTTGGACTTGATGGCACAAGACATCAATTCTGGAAAATAACTGAGAAAGAAAAAATTTCTTATCTCCAAATTTTTTTTGCTCAGGAAAAACTCTATCTTGCTGATGGGCATCACCGTTATGAAACAGCACTTCTCTATAGCCAAGAGTCCCGCCCTTGCGTGCAAGAGCGGGATAAACTCCGAGCAAAGAGCAAAGAGCAACCGTCAGCAAATTGTATTTTGACTTATTACTGTCCTTTTGAAGAGGATGGTCTCCTTATGCTTCCTACTTATCGAATCGTGAAAAAAACAATTTTTACCAGTTGGGAAAAATGGAAAAAGGAGAAAGAAAAATATTTTTCTTTTCGTGCTTTAAAAAATATGAACGAAATGTTTTCTTATTTAGAAAAAAATTTTGCTCTCTATTCCGAGGATAAATACTATCTTCTTCAGCTAAAAAATGAAGGGGAAGAAGTTCTCCAGAAACTCCTTCCCCAAAGTTCACTTGCTTATCGAAAATTACCCGTAACTATCTTACACCAACTTCTCCTTAGGGGGATAAAGGAGGAAGACTTAATTTATACCCATCATGCTGAGGAAGCAATAAAATTAGTTAATCAAGGAAGAGGAAAAATTATTTTCTTTTTCTCTTCACCTAAAGCAGAAATTTTGAAAACATTTGCACAAACTGGAGAAATAATGCCGGAGAAATCAACCTATTTTTACCCAAAAGTTCCGACTGGTTTGGTGATTTATTCTTTGGAAAACACAGATTGCCACAGATAAAATCTAGAGCGGATTATCACAGATAAAAGTCCGGATGACCGCGGATAAAAAATCTGTGTAATCCGTGCAAAAAGAAAATGTTAGAAAAAATTTTTAAACTGAAACAAGCAAATACTAATCTCCGACAGGAAAGTATTGCTGGGATTACCACTTTTATGACCATGGCATACATCATCTTTGTCCAACCAGCAATACTCTCAATAGCCGGAATGGATTTCGGTAGTGTGATGGTTGCCACCTGTCTTGCCAGTGCATTAGCCACTTTTATGATGGGACTTCTTGCTAATTATCCGATTGCTTTAGCCCCGGCAATGGGACACAATTTTTTCTTTGTTTATACTATTTGTTTAGCCATGGGTATACCCTGGCAAACGGCACTGGGAGCAAATTTTATCTCGGCAACAATTTGCACTCTCCTTTTTCTTCTTGGTTTTAAAGATGAAATTATTGCCGCTGTTCCGGATTCAATAAAGAATGCGATTGCCGTTGGAATCGGACTTTTAATTGCTTTTATTGGTTTCCAATGGGGTGGGGTAGTCGTTTCGGTACCAGGTACAATGGTAAGTTTAGGTAAATTACACAGCCCACCGGTTATTCTCACTCTTTTCGGTCTATTTTTTACTTCCCTTCTTACAGTGTTAAAAGTAAAAGGAGCAATTCTCTGGGGAATCCTTGCCAGTACTTTTTTAGGGATACCTTTAGGACTAAACAAATTTTATGGTTTGCTTAGTTTTCCTCCTTCAATAGCACCAACATTTTTGAAGTTAGACATCCTTGGCGCTTTAAGATTTGACTTACTTTTGGCTATTTTTATTCTTTTATTCTTAGATATTTTTGATACGGTAGGTACACTGATTGGTATCGGTGAACAGGGAGGTTTTATGATTAACGGTAAATTACCACGCGCAAAATATGCCCTTTTCACTGATGGAATAACTACTCTCTTTGGCACGGTTTGCGGGACAACTACACTTACCAGTTATATTGAAAGTGCCGCTGGTGTTGCTACCGGTGGAAGAACCGGTTTAGCCAATCTGGTTACGGGAGTACTTTTTCTTTTTGCTTTATTTTTTTCTCCCTTAGTAAAAATGGTCGGTGGTGGCTACCAAATTGCTCAAGGACAAATTCTTTACCCAGTAACTGCACCCGCATTAATTATTGTCGGTAGTTTAATGCTCCAGAATGTAACAAAAATAAAATGGGACGATTTAACTGAAGCAATACCCGCATTTTTAACTTTGATTATCATGCCCTTCACTTTCAGTATTACTGAAGGAATTGCTTTTGGATTTATTTCCTATGCTTTTCTTAAATTAGTCACGGGCAGAAGGAAAGAGGTTCACTGGATAATTTATCTTTTTGCTTTACTTTTTGTTTTGCGTTATTTTTTATTCCATTAGGTAAGAAAAACACTTGACCCCGCCCTTTTTCCTGTGTATAATTTGTTTCGTTATTGAGCATAGAGATAATCCTCCCGATAGGTCATGGTCTACCGATGATAAACGGGAGCAACTATTGTAAAAGGGCGGGGTTGACAAATAAAATCAAATAATATTAAAATTTAACCACCGATTACCAAAAAAGAAAAATTTCTGCGGATTAAGTGAAAAAAGGAGAAAAAAAATGAAAAAATTGTTGTTTTCTTTTTTGCTTTTGGCTTTTAATTTTTTATTCTTTGCTTATCCCTTTTTTGCCCAAGAGAAACCTACACCGGTAGTCACTCCCCAACCACCGGCAGTGTCTACGCAGGCACCGGCAGTGGTTCCCCAACCACCACAGCCACCCACCGTAGACGATTTAATTAAACAACTTAAATCAGCAAATCCAATTTTAAGACAACAAGCAGCAAGTGAACTTGGTTTCCGCAGAGATATGAAAGCAGTAGGCGCTTTAATTGAAGTCTTAAGTGATACTCATACTGCTGTCCGGCGTAATGCTGTTGACTCGTTAGGTTTACTGCGTGCCCGGGAAGCAGTTGGACCTTTACTTAAACTTCTTGATGACCCTGACCCACAAACACGACGAAGTGTCGCTGTTGCCTTTGGATATATTGGTGACCCAACGGTTGCACGGAGATTAACAAAAGCATTAAAGGATCCAGAGGATAGTGTGCGTTTCGCCGCTGGACAAACTTTAGAAATTTTAAAAAGTACTGAAGCGGTACCAGCATTGACTGAATGCCTGAAGGATAAGAGTATAAAGATGCGTCTCGTTGCGGTACGCGCACTCGGTGAAATCGGCGAAAAAAGTGTAATTAAAAATTTAATACCTCTTTTAAAAGAAGAAAACCTACGATTACGTAGCGACACTGCTTCGGCGTTAGGCAAAATTGGCTCCCCGGAAGCAATCAATGCTCTTCTTCCTTTACTTAAAGATACCGATAAAAGGGTAAGATTAGCCAGTGCATATTCTTTAGGCAAACTGGGAAATAAGGAAGGTTACACAGTAGCCATTAAACTGCTCAAAGAACAGGATACTACACTTCGTGCCCAAGCCGCTGACACCTTAGGTGAGATTGGTGAAAAAAAAGCTATCCCCGAATTAGAAAAATTGCTTAAAGATCCTGACCCTTCCGTAAGGACTGTTGCGGAAACATCTTTACTCCGTTTAGGTTGGCGTCCACCAGCGCCACTTCCCCAACCACCGGCTAAGGGAAAAAAATAAGGGGTAATCACCTTAATTGAAAAAACTTTTTCTTTTTTTATTATTGGCTATTAGCTATTGGCTATTGACTGGTCTTCTTTACGGACAGGCAGTAGAATTAATTGATTTACCTACCGCTGAAGTAGTTGATGCTCACTGTTACAATACGAATTTTCGTCTTTATAAAGGTGGCGGTATCTTAGTTCGAGCAAATTTTGGTATCGGTGAACGTGTAAGTGTCGGCATAAGTTTTAATACGCCAAACTTTATTAGTGCAGGAAAAATTGACCTTCAAGAGCCTGTATTACAATTCAAATTTCGTTTTTACGATGGAGCAGAAAATATTCCCGCTCTTGCCTTTGGCTACGACAAACAGGCCTATGGTTATGACATAGCCAAAAAGGAGTATAGCCATCGGGAGAAAGGACTCTATTTAGTCGCCAGTCAAGAGATGCTTCCCCATACCGAGTTTCATTTTGGACTTAATGTTTATGATTTCACTACTGACCAATTTTTTGGTTTCTTGGGATTATCCTGGACACCAGCGGAAGAATTTGCTATTTTAACCGAATTTGATAATATTTACAGATTAGAAGATGGAACACGAATTAACTTTGGTTTACGCTATTTGCATACACCAAATTTAAGCATTGAAATTTCCTTCCGCAATATTACCCACGGTACTGATAACGAACGAATTATCCGTTTAAATTATCAAGACAAATTTTAAATATGCCTGAAGAAAAAACCATTTCCCCAACTGCAATTCTTGACTTTGAAAAACCAGTTATTGAACTGGAAACAAAAATTAACGAACTTAAACATCTTGCGGCGGAACAAAAGGTTGACTTTTCTGAGGAAATAAAAGTCTTAGAAGAAAAATGTGAAAAACTAAAAAAAGAAATCTATGAGAATCTTACCGCCTGGCAGAGAGTACTACTTGCTCGTCATCCGCGTCGTCCCTATACTCTTGATTATTGTCATTTTTTATTTACCAATTTTCTTGAACTGCACGGTGACCGCTATTTCGCTGATGACCAAGCAATCATTGGGGGAATAGCCTTTTTTGAAAATGAACCAGTAGTAGTTATCGGACAACAAAAAGGTCGCACTGTGCAAGAAAATATAGAACGCAATTTTGGTATGCCTCATCCGGAAGGTTATCGGAAAGCATTGCGCCTGATAAAACTTGCGGAAAAATTTAATCGTCCAATAATTAGTTTCATTGATACACCGGGTGCTTATCCCGGTATTGGTGCGGAAGAAAGAGGACAAGCGGAAGCAATCGCAAACAATTTGAAAGAAATGTCTACGCTGGCGGTGCCAATTATTGTCATTGTTATTGGTGAAGGCGGTTCGGGGGGCGCTTTAGCGATTAGTATCGGTGACCGTATTTTGATGTTAGAAAATGCTATTTATTCGGTAATTTCACCTGAAGGATGTGCAGCTATACTATTCCGTGATGCAAATAAAGCAGCCGAAGCGGCCGAAGTTTTAAAACTTACCGCTAATGACCTCTACAAATTGGGAATAATTGACAAAATTATTCCTGAACCTTTAGGTGGCGCCCATCGTGACTATGTCATCACTGCCGAAAATGTCCGTAAAGTTTTGAAGGAAACTCTCGCGGAATTGGAAACAATTCCCAAGGAAAAATTACTTCAATTGCGCTATGAAAAATTTCGCAAGATAGGTTCTTTTCTTGAAGGAGGTAAAGAAAAAAAGAATGAAACAAAAAGGTGACTACCTTGGGGAGTTAACTAATTATCTTTCCTCGGGATTAAAAATTGAAGATGAAAAAGTGGAAATTTTAAACAGAAATGAATTGCATAATGAATTGATTGATAAACTCATCTGGGACACTGTTTTTAACAAAGAGAAGGGAGCGAAAGAATTTGGCTACTGGTTAATTCGTGCAATTGGAGAAAAAGTTGGTATCCGTCTCGCTTCAATCTACGATTTCTATCGGGCACGAGGAAAAGGTGAATTTAGTGGTTTAACTGTGCCGGCAATAAATATTCGTGGACTGACTTACGATGTTGGACGCAGTGTAATTCGTGCGGCAAAGAAAAATAACACTTCCGCTTTAATTTTTGAAATTGCTCGTTCGGAAATGTCTTATACCGAGCAAAAACCTGCAGAATATACTGCTTGTATTTTAGCCGCCGCAATTAAAGAAAATTTCTCTTCCCCCTTATTCATTCAAGGTGACCATTTCCAGGTGAGTGGCACAAAATATAAAAAAGAGCCGGATAAAGAAATTTCAGCAATCCAAGCGTTAATTAAAGAAGCACTTGCGGCAGGATTTTATAATCTTGACCTTGATACCTCTACCTTAGTTGACCTTTCTCGTCCAACGGTGAAAGAACAACAACAAACAAATTTTGAAATTGCGGCACTTTTAACCGAATTTATTCAAAAAAATGCACCTTCCGGAATCACTGTCTCCATCGGTGGCGAAATTGGTGAAATTGGTGGAAAAAATTCTACCGAAGAAGAACTGCGTGCCTATCTTGACGGTTACCGGGAAAAAGTGAGTGCCAGTGGGTTGACGAAAGTTGCCGTGCAAACTGGTACAACTCATGGGGGTATACCTTTACCCGGTGGTGGTGTTGCCAAAATTAAACTTGATTTTAATACCTTAGAACGACTTGGGCGGGTAGCACAAAAAGAGTATAACTTAGCTGGTGTTGTCCAGCACGGTGCCTCTACTTTACCTGCGGAATTATTTGATAAATTTCCCCAAACCGAAACTGCCGAGATACATTTAGCCACTGAATTTCAGAATATGATTTATGAGCATAAACTTTTCCCACAAGGACTTAAAGAGGAAATCAACAACTGGTTAAAAAAGGAATGTACCTCAGAATGGAAAGAAGGAGACACCGAACAACAATTCCTTTACAAAACACGCAAGAAAGCATTCGGTCAGTTTAAAAAAGATATTTGGTCTTTACCCGAAGAAGTAAGAAATGCTATCTCCAAAGATTTAGAAGGAAAATTTTCTTTCCTTTTCCAAAAACTTAATGTCGTCAATACGGACAGTTTAGTAAAAAAATATGTGAAAGTAGTCCCTGTCCCGATTGAGAAGCCGAAGTTAGAATCAGAAGAAAAATTTGAAGGTGCCGACTAAAGTTCCAAAATCTCATTGATCCAAAAATATAGGAAATATTTATTCATAGGAACACAGCATAAATTTCGAGACTACCAAGGGGAGCATACTAAATGAGAAAGGAATTAATTAAGCAGATCCAAAACATAAGAAGTTCAAAGGTGATAGTCTATTTTACAAGTGATAGACAACTTGCTGGAGCAAGGATAGCTGAAGACGCCGTAAGGCCCCTTTATGATCATTTACTTTCTGTTGGGAAGAATACCAAAATAGATTTGTTTCTTTACAGTAGAGGTGGTGATGTAAGTGTCCCTTGGCGTATAATTTCTATGGTTAGAGAGTTTTGTGATGAATTTTCAATCTTGGTGCCCTACAAAGCCTATAGTGCTGCCACATTGATGTCATTAGGCGCTGATAAAATAGTTATGGGGAAGAAAGCAGAATTGGGTCCCATTGACCCTACGCTTGTAAAAATGATGGGAGAAACCGCAGGACCACCGCAAGAAATTAGTGTTGAAGATGTTAATTCTTATATTTCTTTTATAAAAGAAAGAGCGAATATCAATGACCAATCAGCATTAGCACAAGTAGTTTCTATACTCGCTAATAATTTAACACCACTTACCCTTGGAAGCGTGAATCGGCAGAATTCGCATATTAGATTGGTAGCCAGAAAACTATTAACTGTACGAGGAGAAAAACTTGATGAAGCAAAGATAAACTCAATAATTGAAACCCTTACAGAAAAAATTTATTCTCATGGTCATGCGGTGGGTAGAAAAGAAGCACAAGAAATTGGATTACCGGTTGAAATACCTAATGATGAATTGGAAACGGTTCTATGGAACCTTTACTTAGAATACGAAAAAATCCTAAGACTTAATGAACCACTTGACCCGCTAATTACACTATTCGGGAAAGAAGAAGAGCATTTGGAGAAAATTCCTATTGCTATCATAGAAAGTGAAAATAAATTGCATATATTTGATATACAAATTGATCTAAAAAGAAAAAGACAAATCCCACCTAACCCACAAATTAACGTTAATGTAGGGTTAAATTTACCTCCAAATATTAGACCAGAAGACATTCCTCAACAGGTGCAACAAATTTTACAACAAATGGTCAATCAAATTGTCCAATCTATCCCACGACTTGTCCAACAAGAAATTGTAAGACAGTCGCCAGAAGTGGGTATCGATGCAAGAGTATATGGTGGCAAATGGCAAGAATATAAGGAGGAGGATGTAAAATGAAAGTATCGCAAGCAAATCTTAATGTTAATTTTAGAATTTTGCCGTTTGGGCACGCTGTGATTGAAATGAAAAGCGGCAAATTGGTAAAAGAAGAGATGAAAGAACAACCGCCTGTATATACAGAACCAAAAACAACCGATATAAAAATAATTGAAATTACTTTTGGTGGAGAAAATTACATAGTACCTAAGACTACAGGTGGGTTTCTTTGAATTTAAAAATTTGAAGGTGCTGAGTAAAATATGGTAATCAAGGTTTACGGACGAACTGATAAACCACAACCAAAAAAAGCGGTAATAACCTGGACAGCAATGGATATAATCAAATCAAACCCAAACGGCATCCGGTATTCGGAACTTGTAAGAAAAATACATGAACAATTGCCAAATCTTTCGGTTAATACGATACATGGATCAATTTGGGAATTTATGCAAGAAACAAAAGAAGTCTATAAACCAGCAAAAGGGCTATACCGCCATATTGATTTTGCAGAAAGCAAAGTTCCTATCGCTCTAAGAAAATTAAGGGAAGAAGATTTTTATCAGCCTTTTGCAGACTGGCTTGTTAAGGAATTGGAAGAATGCACCAAGGCAATATCATTGGGAGGGAATAAATTTAAGGACAAATGGGGAACACCTGATGTAATTGGCATCCGGGAACCCCGCAAGAGTGATATTATTAAACCGTCAACAGAAATTGTCTCAGCGGAAATTAAAACCGATACTAAAGACTTAATCACAGCATTTGGACAATGCTGTTCCTATAAACTTTTTAGCCACAAGTCATATATAGTAATTCCAAAGGAATCGTCAGAGGAAGATAGAGCAAGACTTGACGCACTCTGTAGAATTTTTGGAATAGGTTTGATTCTCTTTGATAGCAGTAATACCAAAGCACCAGGATTTGACATAAGAGTCAGAGCGACAAAACACGAGCCAGATATGTTCTATGTTAATAAATATATGAAACTTGTTGAGGACGAGTTGTTCTCATGATGAAAAGGTATCGAGAACGAATTCAAATTAGAAAATGACTAAAGTCGCCGACGTTCCAAAGCTTCAGCGACGGAGCGAAGAGATTAAACCCATTTTTTGTCTGCCTAATGCGGACAAAAAATGTCTGTAAGACCGCCCATTTTATCTTGGAAAAGTGACCGGTGTCTAGATTGTTATGAATACGAACAAAAAAGTGAAAATAAACTCCGATCCTCTACGAGGGGCATGGGTAAATGGGCGGGGTTAACCCAGCCCTTTCTTGGAAAGGGCTGTCCGCAGGACATTTTTTCTAATGAAAAAATGGATTAAAAAGATAATTTTGGAGAACTCTTCCAAAGGAGGAAAAAAATGCAAGTAGACTGGAGAGAACATATTGTTAGCAGTCCGGATGTGCTCCGTGGCAAACCACGAATTAAAGGGACAAGTATTCCGGTGAGTCTTATATTGGGTTATTTAGCGGCGGGGAAGACATTTGACGAAATTATAAAAGAATTCCCCGACCTTACCAAGGAACAAATCTCTGCCTGTTTAGATTACGCTCGTAGATTATCCGAATTTGAGATTGTTGTATGAGAAATTTAAGGTTCTTTGTAGACCATTGTATCCCTAACTTTGTAATTACTGTTCTCCGAGACGCTGGCTATGAAGTCCTGCGACTAAAAGATTATATTCCCGCTGATTCACCTGATGCTATTGTTATCACTAAAGCACAGGAACTTGGTGCAATTTTGATTTCACTGAACAGTGACTTTGCCGATATTGTCAGATATCCTCCTGGTAACTATCGTGAATCATTGCTCTGCAAGTTAGAGACCACCCTGAAATTATTCCGCAACTTATGGAAAGATTAAAAGAACAATTATCAACTCATCAGGATATAAATTATTACAAGGGTAAATTGTTTTTAATAGAAGTACATAGAATTCGGGTTCAAGAATAAGGAGGGAAAGTAGCACGATGGTAAAAAAAGTTGGTATTTTGACTGGGGGTGGGGATTGCCCCGGATTAAATGCGGCAATCCGTGCCTGTGTTTTAAGGTTAACTGATTTTGGTTATGAGGCAGTAGGTGTTCTTGAAGGATATAAAGGTTTGCTTGAGGGGATGAGCATCCCCTTGCGGTTAGGAGAAGTTGAAGACATTGTCAATAAAGGTGGCACAATCGTAGGCACATCACGGACTAATCCTTACAAAAAAGAGAACGGTGCCCAGAAATGTATTGAGAATATGAAAAAACTTGGTTTAGATGGAATTATTGCCATGGGTGGCGAAGATACGCTCGGTGTAGCGGCAAAATTTTATCAGGAATATAAAATGCCAATTGTTGGTGTGCCAAAGACGATGGATAACGATTTATCAGCAACTGATTATACTTTTGGTTTTGATACTGCGGTAACTATTGCGGTTGATGCTGCAGAGCGACTTATTGATACTGGTCGTTCACATCGGCGAGTGATGGTCTTAGAAGTAATGGGAAGACATGCTGGTTGGGTAGCATTATTCACCGGGTTAGCCAGCGGTGCGGACTGGATTTTAATTCCGGAAAAAGAACCAGAAATTGATAAAATGTGCAAACATTTGAAAAAAGTACGTCAGCGAAAAAATTATGCTTTAGTGATTGTTTCCGAAGGGGTAACTATCCCCGGGATGAAAGCGGAGAAAGAAGAAGTTGATGAGTTTGGACATATGATTCTAAAAAAACGTGGGATTAGTGAACAAGTAGCCGAAATCATTGAAAAAAATACTGGTATTGAGACAAGAGTTGCGGTAATTGGACATATTCAGCGTGGTGGTGAACCGACCCTTTTTGACCGTATCTTAGCAATGCGTGTAGGGACGAAATCCGCAGAACTTGTTGCTGAAGGTAAATTCGGACAGATGGTTGCTTTGAAAGGTAACGAAATTGTCCCGGTTTCTTTAAGTGAAGCGACAGCAAAAATTAAAACCGTTACTCCGGAATGGATAAACTTAATGGAAGTCTTCTTCAAATAATATAAGAGGAAAACTCCTTAGATTCAGACAGATTATCACGGATGCAAACGGATACTTACTGGGCTAAAATCCTAAATTCAGAGCACTAAATTCTAAACATCGTTTTGAACATTTGGTATTTGAATTTTGAATTTATTTAGAGTTTTGGATTTAGAATTTAGGATTTTTGACTGAATTCCTTACGGCTTAAAATAATTATCTGTGTGAATCCGTTAAAATCTGTTTGTATCCGTAATGTAAAATTGAGCCGAATTTTACTTGTTTTTACTTTCTTCTATGTTCTTATCATTATTGTTCTCAATTCTTACGGTTATTTTCTCCATCCACTTAAAAATAATCCGGCTAACTATATTCAAGAAGTTCTCCCTTTCACTGAACCCGAAGAAATCATTCTCAAAGGAAAAATTGTCTCTCTCCCGGAAAAAAATGAAGAAAAAATAAGTTTCCTCCTTGCCAGCGAAGAAATTAACCGTCTCTCCTTATCTCCTACTAAAGTGCAGGGTTCACCCAGTACCGTTCTGGTGCAGGGAAAAGTCCTGGTAAATTATATCCCGCCCGAAGATATTCCTTTTCCCTACGAATACGGCGATAAAATAGAAATTACCGGTTCCCTCAAACTACCGCAAGGAGCAATCAATCCCGGCAGTTTTGATTACCGCAAATATTTAGTCCGAAAAGAGATTTACTCTTTATTTTACGTCAATCCAGAGAAAGAAATTAAAAAAATTTCTTCTGCTAATAAATACTCTTTATTTTACTGGACAAATTTATCCCGGAAAAAGTTTTTAGAAATAATTGCCAAAAATTTACCGCAAGAAGAAGGTGAAATTCTTGCCGGTATTCTCCTCGGAGAAAAATCGCAACTTACCCCGGAAATAAAGAAAATATTTGTTGATGCTGGAGTAATGCATATTTTGGTCGTTTCCGGACTGAATGTCGGTTTTGTGGTCGCAATATTTTTCTGGCTTTTCCGCTGGGTTTTCTATCTCCCCCGCCGGACAGCAATGTTTCTTCTTTTCCCAATAATTATTTTTTATCTTTTCCTTACCGGTGCCGAAGCACCGGTTGTCCGTGCCTCAATAATGGCAATTTGTGTTCTCCTTGCTTTACTTCTGAAAAGAGAAACCAGTATTTATCAAGCATTACTTCTTGCTTTACTCATCATTTTGCTCATTAACCCACAAAGTTTATTTGATGTCAGTGTCCAGTTATCCTTCTTCGCTACGGTCGGAATAATTTATCTCACCACAAAATTGAGCAAACCTTTTTTAAAGACACCAAAACCAATTGTCTACCTTACTGGCTGTTTTTTCACCTCTTTAGCCGCACAGTTAAGTGTTAATCCTTTAATGGCATACTATTTTCATAAGGTCTCAATTATTGCTATTTTAGCCAATTTATTGGTTGTCCCTTTAGCCGGCATAATTCTTGCCAGCGGTTTTTTGCTTATCTTCTCCGCATTATTCGGTGGGATAATTTTATTCTTGGTGAAACAAGTCAATTTACTACTTCTTACTGGGTTAATTAAAATGGTAAACTTTTTTGCCTCTTTACCTAAAGCAATTATCAATGTCCCTCAACCAAGTTGGCTATTTTTCTTTTGGTATTATTTTACTTTAATCACTGTTTTTAAAGTTTACCCCGTTAGAAAATCTTCTTTCTGGCGAAATTTCTTCCTCGGTGGACAAATTTTTTGTTTGGCAGTTTTTCTTTCTCAACACTATTTAACCAATCACCGCTTTAGCGGGATCTCCGATAACCAATTGCAGATTACCTTTTTGTCGGTTGGGCAGGGTGATGCTATTTTTCTTGAATTGCCAGACCGGACGAATTTACTTATTGATGCCGGAGGTGGTAATTATGAACCCGGGGAAAGAATAATTGCCCCGTTTCTCTGGTCAAGAGGGGTATGGAAAATTGATAAAATTATTCTTACTCATCCGGACTGGCAACATTACTCAGGAATGAAAACAATCTTAGAAAAATTTAAAGTGAAAGAGTTTATTACTAATCCTGACTATTCAACCGAAGAAAACTATCTCCAAATACGAGAAATTATTAAAAAGAAAAAAATAAATTTTAAAGAAGTCTGGGCAGGTGAGAAAATGAATATTGGTGATGGTTCGGTTCCTCACCATCCTGAGGAAACGAAGGATGCGGAAATAAAATTTCTTAATCCAAAAATTCTTACCGAAAATAAAGACGATAATCTGCTTGTTTTTCAGTTGAAATATCAGAGAGCCCGCTATGGCGGTGATAAGAATTTTACTATCTTTTTCCCCGGTGACCTTAGTTTTGAAGGACAAAAGAAATTGGCTCAGGAAAATATTGGAGGTAATTACCTCAAAAGTGATATTTTAGTTATCCCCGCACACGGATTAAAACCAGTGAATGAAGAATTCCTCAAACAGGTCAATCCGAAATATGGTATAATCTCTACAAGAGAATCCGCCGGCAGTATTCTCCCCGCTGGACTAAAAATCTATTCCACCCATCAATCCGGAGCAATTACTCTTGTTACCGACGGCGAAAAAATTAAAATCAAAACCTACTTGAAGTAAAAATGGAACAAAAAGTGAAGTTCGGATATTCACGAGGTAATTGGCATGTTTTTTTAAGGAAATATACAAAATGCTTAAAATATCAGCGTTAATTATAATTGTAATAACAATAATTATCTTTTCCTATTCCGTGTATATAATATATCAGGCAAAACAGAAAACACCATCAATTCTAAAAATAGCATTATCGTCTGAAAATATTATTTTGAAAAAATCAGATTTAACTCAAAGACAATTGGAAATACTATTAAAAGTTGAAGACCCTAATTTCTACAAACATAATGGTTTTGATTTATCAACACCAGGAGGAGGAATAACGACCATAACCCAAGCAGTAGTTAAACAATTATACTTCAAGAAATTTAAACCCGGATTATTAAAATTTAAACAAACCTTAATCGCAATTTTTGTTTTAACTCCGGCTACCCAAAAAGATGATATTATAAACATCTTCTTAAATAGGGTATATTTGGGAAATATTCACGATGAACCAATTTATGGTTTTAATTCAGCCGCAAAAAAATATTATAATAAAGATTTTAAAGATTTAACCGAAAATGAATTCATTTCATTAGTAGCGATGATAATTGCTCCAAATACTTTTCATATAATCAACTTTCCTGAACGAAACCTAAACCGTGTTGAAAGAATAAAGTTACTTATAGATGAAAAATATAAGCCTGAAGGTTTAATGGACTTATATTATGGTGGTGAAACATATAGGAAATCTAAAGGAAAAATCAAAGATTTTTTTAATAAAGTAATTTGGGGATATTAAAAAACACAGTCAATTATCTTGGCATTTTTGCTCAGAGCTTCGCTCTCTAAAAATAGAACAGTTGTATTAGGAAAAAAGAATGCTCTTCAAAAAACACAAAAAGAAACTTATCGTCGGAGCGGTTTTATTAATCGCTCTAATAATCTATTCTTTCTTATGGGGACGACTCTTCCCTTTTTCTCCAGTTATTATCGGTTTTGAGCAGAAAGAATTAAATAAAGCAATAATCTATTATCCTCAGGGTACGGATATTTCTCAATTGAACATAATTGACAGTCTAGTCAATGAAGTTGAAGAATTTCACCAATTAAAATTCAAGAAGAAAGTAAAAATATTTATCTTCAATTCAGATAAGGATTATACCAGACATACCGGCCATAAAACTCGTTTCGTCACCATATCTGGAAGCATATTTGTATCAGGCAAAGCAAAAAAAGAATCCGAAAACGGAAAGATTCATTTAGATGTTTATTTGCGACATGAGTTGTCACATTCATTATTATTTCAGAATATGTCTCTTTATCGTTCGCAGTATTTTCCGGGCTGGTTATTAGAGGGAACTGCTACCTACAACGCAAAGCAAATGGGAGTAGACGGATATTTCACTAAAGAAGAAACATTAAATAAAATCAAAGACGGATATTTCCTCCACCCGGATGATTGGAGCACGTCTTTACTCAAACCGCAAAGCAAAAATGTAAAGAATTTCCCCCTCCCTAACAAATACTGGTTCATCTATTCCGAATTTGCCTGTTTGGTGGATGACCTGATTCAAAACTACGGAAAAGATAAATTCCTCCAATACCTGACTGTGCTTTTAAAAGAAAATGATGACAAAGAAGCGTTTCAAAGAATTTTTGGTATTGAGTTTAACAAATACCTCTATAATTTCCGGATTCGCGCCGGATATAGTCATGAACTAATATCCCAAAACTTCGCCTAATTTTTGTCTTCTTTTAAAAATAGAACTACTCTGTTTGTCACTATTTTTTTTAGTTACCGTCTCTTGACAAAATACTTACTTTGTATTACAATGTATTATGGAGGTGTTATTGATGAAAGATATTTTTACTTTAAGATTACCTAAGGATATTCGCAACGAATTAGAGGCAATCAGCAAGAACGAAAAAGTTCCCCTGGGACAAGTGGTAAGAGAAGCGATAGAACGCTACATCGTTTTAAGACGGTTCCGACAACTCCGGAAGAAAGTCCTCCCCTTTGCCGAAACTCAAGGTTTGCTTACTGATGAAGATATTTTTAAAAGATTAGAAAAATGAAAATCGTTATTGACTCTAATGTGATAATTGCCGCCTTCGCTGCCCGGGGATTATGCAATGAGGTCTTTGAATTGTGCTTGGCGGAACAGGAGATTTATTTATCGGAAGCGCTAATTGCTGAAACGGAAAAGGGATTACTGGAAAAAGTCAGAGTGCCCGGAAACATCACAAAAGAGATTATCCGATTCTTAAAAAGTGAAACTAAAAATGTAGAAATTGACCGAGAAACAAAAGAAATAATAAATGAAACAAAACTGAAACTTCGTGACCCCAAAGATTTAATGGTATTAGCCACAGCAGAGTCGTCAGAAGCAGAAATTATTTTAACCGGGGACAAGGATTTGTTATCTTTGAAGAGATACAAAAAAATAAAGATTCTTACCCCCAGAAAATTTTATGACCAGATTAGAAAACAAAATTCTTCGGAATAATTCCGGTACCGATTTGGCGCAGGGGTCAGAAATGGGGACGTTTCGGGACGGGGTTGACCCGAGTAAGTCAATTTAGTCAAGTCAGGTACGGAAGTCCGGGGATGGTAAGTGGACTATTTCAACTCCGTCTCCTTGAACTTACGTCAACTACAAAATTACACAAACAAAGATAAAACAAAATAAAATTTTATCATCGGAGGAGAATCTGTTTATGGGTAGTTATGACTTTGGTAGTCTTAGAAAATACAAACACAATTGCAAAAAATGTGGGAAACCATATGAGAGTCTGGATTTTCTTCCAAGTGTATGTGACTCATGTAGAAAAGAAGGTGAAAAGGAGATGAAACGAATTGAAAAGGAAGTTGCAAGAGAAGTAAAAAAATACGAGAAAGTTAATTGTAAATCATGTAATGGTACGGGTTCAATTAAGGGATATAAATGTGTAAAGTGTGATGGAAGAGGCTATTTTACTGTAATTTCCGATGAGTACCAAGAAGAAGTTATTAGCAGACTTCGTAGTGAAGGATGGCCGGGTTGGGTTCCTACGGATGAAGATGAATAAGTTTGGGATCAGGTCTTCTCTGGAAATTGTCAACCTTTTAAGAATTAGAAATTGGAAATCCGGGGACAGAGAACCTAATTATTCTCCTTCGCCAAAACAAAAATAGAACAGTTTTATTTATCTTAACCATTGATACAGTGATACAGGTAATATAAAAAATGAGACAATTGTATCAAAAAATTACACAGTTTAAGGTTTTGAAAACATTCCTTAAAGAAAAACCATAACGATGTCTCTACGAACTTTAATCTGGAATAAGTGGTTCAATTGGACTTTCGATAGAAATTTTATAGAGGAAAAGTTAAACCAATTCATAAAACTTGATAATGAATTTTTCAGCAAGAGAGAAATCGTCACTGAAAAAAGTGTTCCCTTTAGAGATCCTCTGTTATATGTTGTTGATTTGACGAGATACATTGCTAACAAAATTGGTCTCTCACCAGGTGAAATTATACCTTCATTCGTAACAAAAGAAAATGCTGCGGGAACGGTAGAATATACATCAAAAAACGAATACTTCGTAGAAATTGACCTTGTATTTAAGTTAAGTGTTCGGGCAATTGCATCAATAATTTCTCACGAAATAACCCATGTATGGCTAAATAAATATAACCTTGCCCCAGATGATAAAGAAACCAATGAAAGATTAGCGGATCTCACTGCTATCTTTTTGGGATTAGGGGTAATGATTATAAATGGAGCTTGGTTAAAAGTAGAAGCAGGCAGAGAAAGTGATGCAATATTATATAAAGAAATTAAACCTTATCTTTCGGCAGATGAATTGGGTTATGCGATGGCGATTTTCTTGAATCATAAATCCATCCAACCAAAAGAATTACAAACTTATTTAACTCCAGAAGCAATAGATATTGTCAAAATTGGACAGCAAGAATTGGAAGAGCGATTAAAAGAACTGAAAAAGAGAAAAGAAATCGACTCGTGGGTTATAATTTGTACTAACTGTTTTCAAAAGGTAAGAATTCCAGCACATAAAGGAATATTAAGAGTACAATGTCCCATTTGTAAAAATGAAGAAAGAGTTAACAGTAATTATAGCATATAAAGAGTGGTATGTCTCCATTTATTAATTACGTGCTACAAAAAGATAATACAGTCAAAAAATTGTTATAAAAAATGCTTTTTCGTCTCTTTCAGCCTAGACCGGTTAGACAAAGTTAGTATGCAGATAAAAAAAGGCTGAAAATAAAATGGAAACTATCAGGTTTGATCCAAAAATGTTTATTTCTCCCCCATACTGGGAATGTCCAAAATGTAATGCTCCAGATAGTTTTGGCGTTTTGATGATTTGCGGTAATCATTATGTTCGAAGATGCAAGGAATGTGGGTATGACCAGAGTTACCCTCTTCCCAAATTAAATAAAAAGGTTATATACATTGACCAATTTGCAATTAGTAATATGATGAAAGCACTTAATCCAAGAACAAAAGCCCACCGGAAAGGAACATTAGATGAATTCTGGGTTAGGCTTTTCAAAAAACTGCATTCCCTTTGTAAATTACAGCTTATTATCTGTCCTGAATCTGGCTTTCACACCGAAGAATCTCTCTTATCATCATATTTTGCACCATTAAAACAAATGTATGAATTGCTAAGTTACGGTGTTAGTTTCTGTGACCATGACACCATTAAAAGATTTCAGATACACGAAAATGCTAAGAATTGGATTGCAGGAGAAGGAGATAAAGAATTAAATTTAGATGTAAATACTGTAGTCCGGGGAAGAAGAATTAATGCTTGGCAAGATAAGTTTATTATCTCACTAAATCTGCAATACAAACAAGATTGGATAAATGATATCCGAAAAGTCCGAGCAAAGAAATGCGAAGGATTAAATGAAGTTTTCAAACGATGGCAGTCTGAAAAAAATAAAACTTTTGATGACTGGCTTGAAGAAGAAAGTACGGCCTTTGGTAGGATAACTTTACAAATATACCTAAATTATCTAAAAAGATTTGAAGAAATATCCACAGGACGCGTTAAATTCTCAGTGAATGATGTATTCGCCCCACCATCAGTTAATTTTATCCGTTCAATACACAATGTTTTCAGACAAGCTGGCGTCCGAGATTCTGACATTTGGACTAAGACCATTGAATACCTGACTTCCCCATCTATAAAAAATATACCCTTTATTAAGATTAGTTCAATGCTGTGGTCAGCATTAGCCCGTAAAGCTGCCACTGGTGGTAAAAAAGAACCACCGAATCAAGGAATGGTTAATGATGTTGAATTTATATCTGTTCTATTGCCATATTGCGATGCAATATTTATAGATAAGGAATGCCATAATTATTTAAAAGAAGTTCCTCTCTGTAATTCTATAAATTACGGAACAAAAGTTTTCTCTTTAAATAATAAAGAGAAATTTTTGGAATATTTGAGCGAAATAGAATTTAAGACATCAAAAAAGCATTTAGACAAAGTAGATGAAGTATATGGTAAGAATTGGCGAGAACCATACATAATGCTTTATAATGAAGAAGAAGAATAATATATAGCAACTCCCGATAACACAAAAAGTTTGCTAACTTTCATCCAAATTTCTGATTCACAAAGACTTCTTTCATCCCGGAAACATTAACCGTTATCGGTACTCTTTGAGGAAATAGCATTATGAAACTGAGGGGGGAATTGGGGACGGTTCCTAATTAGTAGGAAATTTGGGAACAATCATTATGAAGGGAATTTTTCTGATTTTTTCGGCAGGTCTTCTCGGGAAGTGTCTCTCATTCCAACATTCTTCGGTAGACCATGACCTATCGGCAAGAATATTAGAATGAACTGCGGTTGTATTTCCTTATCGGGTCAAACTTTGCTCAGAAATATAAAAGAAGAAAAAAGGAAAGTTTATATAGATAGATTATTTAGGTTTACGAATACGGAAGCGGTCTTTTTGGATAATTATTAATGAACCAAGTATTTCCGTTTCTGGTGTTTTTCCTAGAAAATTTTTAAGTAATTGAAACATTTCTGCGTATGGTAAAAGATGAGTGCGGAAAACAATTATCGCAAAATTTTTTTCAGGTGGATAAAGGAGAATATTGGCAAAGTCAAGATTCCGAGTAATAATTATTCGGTTTTGTTCTTTGGCAAAATTAAAAATTTCTTTATCTGAGGAGTCGGGACGAAGTGTTTCACGAACATCAGATACTTGATGACCGAGATTCTGAAGAAAAACTGCAAGTGATTTGGGAAGGTCAGCATCAACCAAGAATTTCATTTGCTCTTAAGCAATACTCGGAACGATTTCTTGCTCATCAGCTAAGAGCGCACCATAATAGATACAAGCTTGGACATCTTCGGGAGTAAGGGGCGGGTATTCTCGACAGATTTCTTTTGGGGTCATTCCTAAAGCGAGTGCTTCTAAAATTACATATACTGGAGTACGAGTGCTTTTTATACACGGTTTACCGTTCTGGATATTCGGATTAATCGTTATTCTTTCTAAAAATTCTTTTTTTGTCATAGCGACCTCCGTCAGTTTAGTTTTTCTTATACTTTATATTTTACATAGATTATATTTTTTGTCAAGAATAAATTCCAAAATTTAATTATTTTTCCCGGTCAAAAAAGAAGAGGTAGCCGACCCTTAAGGGCCGACTACGCTTTATGGGATAAGATATAGATAAATAGAATAGTTCCATTTATCACTCTTAAGGAAAAAACTTTATGAAACTGAGTAGAATTGAATTTTTGGTGATGAATAATCCGGGACGGAGATTTGTGCAGAAACATTTTGAGTTCCGGATATTCAAAGAATTCCTGAAAAAACATAATCTCAATTTGGCCGGTAAAACTATTTTGGATGCGGGCTGTGGTTCGGGATACAGTACTCAACTTATTCTTAAGGAACTTCTGCCGGCAAAACTGGTTGCTTTTGACCTGATGCCGGAGCAAATCAACCTGGCTAAGAAACGCGGTCTGAATGCCGATTTCTTTGTCGGGGATATGACAAAAATAGAATTACCGGCTAATACTTTTGATGCGGTCTTTGTTTTTGGTGTACTCCATCATATAACGGATTGGAAAAAAGCACTTGCCGAATTAGCCCGGGTGCTTAAACCGGAAGGTGTGCTTCTTTTGGAAGAGGTTAAAGGGTCTTTCGTGGAAGCGGTAGGTCATTTCGGATTTGAACATCCGGATGAAGGAATGTTTAACTGGGCAGAGTTAGAAGATGGATTACGGATTGCCGGATTTAAGATTTTAGAGAAAAGGAAAATAGTAATTGAAATATTCAAAAGTTTTTTATGTCGGAAATGAAAAGGCAAGCGGTTAGGAAATTGGTGACAGGGCAATAAAATATTCTTTCGGTATTCTAAGGAGGTGAAAAAGTGAAAAAAGTGTTAATGTTAAATGTATTAATTGTAAGTTGTGGTTTGTTTTTATTTAGTTGTGCGCGAGACCTAAGTCAGTATCAGCACTTGAAGGAACCAAAAATAAGGGTAATGGAAAACGAAAAAATGTTAGTTGTGGAGAGTAAAGGTGACCCGAACCTGGTCGGAGGGAAAGCATTTTCTGCCCTCTTCAAGACCGCATTTAAACTTAAAGGTAAGGTAAAAGGAATGAAAATAAGCGCACCGCGGGCAAGATGGCCGAACCTGCCGACTACACCGAAAAAAGAATGGATAGGGGTATACGGATTACCAATACCAGCAACTGTGGAAACATTACCGGTAGCGAAAGGCAAATCTCTCCCTGAGGCAAAAATTGAAACCTGGCAATACGGAGAAGTAGCGGAAATCCTGCATCTCGGTTCTTACAGTGAAGAAACTCCGACCATAGAAAAATTGTATAAATTCGTTAAAGACAAAGGTTATGAAATAGTCGGTCCTCACGAAGAAGAATATATAAAAGGACCGGGTATGTTTTTTAAAGGTAACCCTGCCAAATACCAGACAATCATCAGATACCGAATTAAAAAGAAATAAACTCGTACCTTGTCTTCACCGACGAAATATTCTGACGGAAATTTATGGAATTTCATAAAACTTTGAGAAAGTTAGCCCACATATTATTGTCTTTAATTTTGTTTTTTACTCTCGGCTGCGCTCCTTCTTTAAAACTGGTCAAGAATAATTTCTCTGACTACCCAGGTTTATCATCTGAATTGGCAAACCTGCATATAAACTTCAAGGACATTGTAAGTGTGCAACCGGTTGGTAAAACTTACGAAGAACGGTCAATCTTTGCGGTAAGGTTATCCGGAGAGATGTCAACCCGGAAGATTAAACCTGCTCTGATGTTAATCTTCACCGAGCATGGCGATGAACATGATATGACCGACCTGGGTATCGGAATCATCAGGTATCTTGCTGAACATTACGGTAAAGATGAACGGCTAACCAATCTTCTTAATGAAAAAGAAGTTTGGATTGTGCCGATGATGAATCCTGACGGTGCAGAATATGACCTCTCAGGTGCGGTCAAACCTTTCTCCTGGCGAAAAAATCGCAGACCAACCGGAGAAGATAACTACGGAGTTGACCTGAACCGAAATTGGGAATACAAGCGGGATACTCCAATCCCTGAAAATCTGGTAAAGGATTTAAAAAATAAGAAAAAAATAAATTATGCTGGTGAAGAACCTTTCTCGGAAAAGGAAACTCAGGCAATACGAGATTTCCTCTTGAATAATCCCAACATAAAAATATTTGTAGATTATCATTCAGGAAGCGCTGGATTCCTGCAAGGTGGCGTAGGTTTTCCGATTCCTCGTTCCGAAAAAGATGACCTGCCTCTGAATCATAAAAAGAAATACGAAGAAATACTTGAACAATTTGCGAGAGAAATCAGTAACCCTAAAGATAAAAGACCAAGTTTCGTGGTGAATAAGGAACGCAATGTTGCTAAAACCGTTAAAAAATACGCACCCTGGTATATTAAACCTTTTATTCCTAAAAACATCCCCCCTGCTCCGGGAACTTCCGGTGAATGGATATATCGCGAGTTAGGGGTAATGGCATTGGGAGTAGAAATTATGAGGGATAGAAATTTTTTCAAAAGATTACCGGAGAGTAAAAATGAACTTGTTGAAAACCAGATAAAGGGTATTTTGTTTTTACTTGATATCCTCACCGAGGACCTGTACTAGCTCAATAATTCGGTAACTTTTTGGAGTTTGTCAAAAGGGGTTAAGTAATTTAATCCTCCGTGCATTCTCAAGTGATTGTATTCAAACAAAAAGTTTCCTAAGTTCAAGATAAGGTCTTT
>Ga0315314_1000616_pt1 | contig 37089 bp, 47 predicted proteins | sample TDP9_MG_FD_203631 | JGI IMG/M metagenome (GOLD analysis project Ga0315314, IMG submission 203631) | Freshwater sediment microbial communities from Lake Towuti, South Sulawesi, Indonesia - TDP9 | ecosystem: Environmental > Aquatic > Freshwater > Lake > Sediment | place: Indonesia: South Sulawesi... | reverse complement strand
TCTACTAGGAAAAAGGCATGGTGGTGGCAGGAGTTACTAGGGTGACTAAGCGGCTTCGCACCGTAGAAAAATCCAAAATGGGATGGCTAGATGGTTTGTTGCTCAGTGTAGTAGATGAGACAATGAGACAGATTTTCAGAGAGGCTGGCACCGAGGCCATTTACAATTATTTAGAGAACAACTCCCATTTGAAGCGCGGAGAAATTGCTGCGAAACCCGAGGCCTTTTCTGTCGGTTTAGAGAGGCTACTGGGTTCAGCGGCTCCAGTGATAGAGAAGATGATTCTCAAAAATCTATACCGTAAGCTTGGGTTGAAATTTATGGAGAAGGAAGGTTACAAGTTTTCAGGTTACATAGAGGAGCTGAGGAAAAGATGCTGATGTTGAAAAAGCTTGAGGTCGTTAATAGGGAAGAGGAAAGAGGGCCTCTTGCGGTAAGTTATCTGATCAGCAACCTTTTTGAAGCAGAAAGCCTCGATGAATGCCTTGATGTCGCCATTAAAGGGTTCTCTATGCTGGATTTCTTTCAAAGTCAGATTAATCTTTTGGAAGGTTGGCTATTTCGTTGTAAAAATTATTCACCACCAAGCCTAGGGGACAAGGTTTTCGGGTTGCCTCGGTCGAGAGTGAGGTGGGCAAAGGCAGTACATTCAAAGTGAAGATACTCAGAACGAAGGAGGTGATATAAGGTGGAGACCAAAAGCATTCTAGTCGTGGACGACGACAAGACTATCCTCAAAAGCTTAAAAGACATCCTAGAATCGGAAGGCTATAATGTCGACACAGCGGAAACCGGACGAGAGGCCATCGAAAAGTCAGAGGCTAGGTTCTTCAACCTGGCGCTGTTAGACATTAAGCTGCCAGACATGGAAGGCACGAAGCTGCTCACGACGATGCACGAGAACCTGCCAAAAATGGTGAAGATCATGATCACCGGACATCCCAACCTTGAAAACGCCGTGGAAGCCCTAAACCTAGGCGCAGACGCATACATCATCAAACCCTTCAAACCCGAAAAACTCCTAGAGCTCTTAGAAGAGAAACTAGCAGAGCAAAGTCAAGCTGAGAAAACGACAGAAGAAAAGGTCACAGAATGGATCAAGACACGGGCACGAAAACTAGAACACGACATCTAAAAGAAACATGGCAATGGAAAAGGTTATGGCACGTAAAGGCCAAAGTCGGCACTAGATATCTCCTAGATGAAATAAATATTTTTGCGTAAGCTCACCAATTGATTATTTCTTAAATAGCAAAATAAAGTAACTTTCAAAAACATCAACGAACTTGGAGACAAAATATAGAAGAAAGCCCAAGTGATCTTACGTACAGCTTGAGGATGAGGCGGTGTATGCAAGCTGGCACACTGGCCTAACATCTCTAGAATGTTGGTCTCTTATTGGCGAGGTCTTAATGGCGAGGCGAGCCGTTCCACATCTCTTCCGGAGGAATGTACCAACTCCCCCTTCTTCTGGCTTCTAGGCAACGGAAACTTGGTTTTCAAAATAAGGATAAGAAGTCCTAGTCAGGTTCTAAGATTCTGAAAGGAGACTAAATGACAATGTATAAACGGGGTGCAGATTATGCGATGGTCAAAGAGAACGAACGTAGTCACCGTTTCTTTCACAAAGCAGTTACAGTATCTTTAAATAGACTGCGGTATTAAGTATATTTTGCCAATATGTTCTATAATAGACATATTGTATAATGGTGCAACAAAAGAACTGTTGAACAGAAACGCGGGTGGAAGAAAATGTTGGATTTGTTGATGGGTGCTTCTTGGCTCATCTTAGGGGGATACAGCATTTGGTTCTTCGCCAAGGCAAAGGCACTTCAGCTCTTAACCTTAAGCGACCTCGCCTTAACTTGGAAGCTGCACAAACAAGAGACTGGATGTAAGGCATCACGCATCCACAGCTTACTAACAAAAGACAACGATGTTGTTGGATTCAAGTGTGAGTGTGGCTACAAGTTCCTACAAAAACGCCAGGTAACTCAAAAAATCCACAAATGCCCACAAACCAGCATTGTGCCCTCGATATCTAACGCTCTACAAAATCTAGGTCTCCACTACTCGTACATCAAAGAAGTTTAAAGATGAGGAGAGTGTTTCTTACGAAAACATCTCTATCCGTCAAAGAAGAAGACTATAAAAAATTCATGAGGGCTCTCTTGGAAGCTATAGATGAGAGTTTAAACCAGGTTTTGGGTGAGGCTGCCACGCAAACCATCTATTTCCATCTTCAACGAAAATTTCGTCTGAAACGAGAAAACATCCCAGAAAACCTTGAGGTTTTTGGGTTCGCCTTGGAAAGAATTTTCGGGATAGGAGCACTGGTGATAGAGAAGACAATCATGGAAAACCTTTACTCGCGGCTCAGCCTCAAAAACAAAAATCTCAGGCTAAAATACGAAAATGCGGAGCAGTTCAACTTCATAAATTACATAACGGATTTGAGAAACATCGGCGTCAAGGAAGCTGTGAATACTCCCTCAGTTGTTCCACACAGCTTCTTAATGTAGTTGATTGCCTCTTCTAGAGTATTAGATGATATCGAAACAGCTGAGCACGCGCAACAATCAGAAAAGCTTTCAATGAATTTGCTCACAAATATCCAAAAAACCTTCTGAAGCAGCATTCTTGCCGGCACTTCTGCATTATGCACGGAAGTTAGCCCTTAAGGGATTAAAATACTGACTATTCATGGCATCTCGTTACAGAAAGAGTTAGTAGAAGAAGAAAGCGATTCTAAAAATGGTTTGCGTCGTCCGATCTTAATTCTCGTTGGATTCTAAAACCGTAACCTTGTCCACCCTTTCCATCCAGGGAACCATCAGCTCACCGAGTTCCCTCAGAATCTCCTCTTCAACCTTATTGTTCGGCACTTCCTCACTCTCTTTGACGAGGCCTATCACAATTATGGCTATTTTCCTAGACATTCTTCTCCCTCCCTCTATTTTACGTATTAACCTCCAAAGCGCAGTACTATGTCTTAATATTTAATACATTAAGTCGGATTTGGCAACATGTCAAATTTGGTAGTATTGTCCAATGAAAGAGCTTAAATTCAAACGCCTGCCAAAGATGCGGAAAACATCCAATATTACAGACACCATCAAGATCTGATAGCTCAAACGGTCTAATTGTGAGTCTTACAGCAGAGCGAAGCTCTTCACTTTCCTCCATATATCCGCGAACACACCCTTCCCTTGACTCTTTTAGATTTCGTTAGGGATTCACCTACTAGTTCATGTTCGTACGCCTAGTTTATGGGCCGGCCGTCTTTCGAGGGTTGTTCGGCCTATGGTTATGCGTGTGTATGTTGTGACAAAGATAGAAGCTGTGCTCCAGAGACACGTGGAGTCCAAAGCTTTCAGCTAAAATCCTTGGCGTGATGAGTGATTTATGTCCACACTTTCAGTTCAAGGAGGTTAATGTCGGAGGATGATGTCTCGGAGGCTGAAGGGCTCTCTGCCTTGTGTTGGTGCCTTTCTTGCCGTCATGCCCCTCGTCTTGACGAAGGAATCGCAAAATTAGTTTTACTAAAAGTTCAGCCAAAACTGCTATGCAATGTGGATAGATCTTATGAAGCAATGATTTTCATTTGACGGGGGGTATCAAAATAGGGTTCTCCGGGTTTGTACCCGATTGCCTCGGCTAGAAATACATCGCTCTTTTCTGAAGCGAAACCAATAAACAAAGCGAATGTAAATTATTTCTTTGGGGAGGCTTTAGGGTTCTCATTTTCTAAGAGCCAGTTCTTAACCTTTTCACGTAGCTGGGGGAATTCATTGAGCATGCTTGTTATGATTTTGAATCTTGATTCGTCTGACAATTGTAGACCTCCCAAATGTTACGAATAACATTTTTTGGCTTTTTAAGGCTTTCGACAACAATTTATCAAGAAACCGTTTACTCAAGCTCTATCCTCCCACGCAAGTTGTTTAATATCTCTTGTTTCAGGATTATGGTTGCTCCCTCGCCGAGAAGTGACTCCAACGCCTTGTTGAAATCTTCTATTTTGTTAGGGATCTGGTTTCGAGGGATCCTAAAGCATCTTTCTACGAAACGGAAGATAATGTTAACCGCTTCTTCACTAAATATTCCATTGATTTTTTCAGTGATAGCATCCAAGTATAATTTTTTGTTATCTAAGAATTTTGCAGTTCTAGAGGTTATGGTGTTCTTGTGTGCTTGAATAAGTTGTAGCAATATTTGACCCTTTGATTCTATTTGATCTATGTGGTACGCACATATCGCTTCCATTGGAAACTTGAATGTTCTCCTCCAAGCGTTTTCATACTTCAGCCATACTTCAGCCATAAGATTTTTTGTCAGATAATCAAATGTGTCGGCGACATCAGCTGAAACATATAACCCTTCAAAGCCCTTATCCACGCTTTCATCAATTAAACTTCTATATCGCTCCACAACTCTATCCGCCTTAAACTCTCCATCTGGCGTATAAAAATGGCGGCTGGTTACAATTTTCATTTTAATGGGGTCGTCAATTTTTAAACCGAAATTTTCTATTTCAAATTGAACTTGTTCAATGTTTTCTCCGCTTGCTAAGTATAAAGCTGAGCAGCCCTTATCCAGTCCAGCCTTCAAATTGGAGAACAATACCTCATGCTTCTCTTCGGGAGAAGCGTAAAAATAGACGTTATGGTCACCGAGTGAAGCATTTTGAATAACGATCTTATTCAGAATAGTCTACTCCTTAGTGAAACATGCTTCACTAAATAAATATTTTGTAGAGAAACATATAAACTTATTGAGAAATAAGCAGGTTCAAGCTTTGAAGGTTTGGGATAACGAGATTCACAGAGCCATCTCTCACCCAATCAGAAGACGTATCATAGAATGTCTGCTCGAGAATGACCTCTCGTTCAGTGAGTTAATGAAATGCAGTGGGATAATTAATCATGGGAGATTTGGTCATCATTTGAGAGCACTGGGGGGATTAGTCGCTTATGAGCCTTCGATGAGGAAATATCGTTTAACAGACAGAGGACAGTTGGCGGGTGAGTTGATTTGGGATATTCGCTTCATCATTAACAGGGGCGGAAGAGACCTCGCACACGAACCCTCGAGATACGTCCGACATCTCAGGTTTAGAGACCACGCTGTTCTCTATTACAATATAGAAGATGTTAAGCGTGAAATATGCTTCTCGTACATAGAAGCCGGACTACCAAAGAACGAAGCCGTTGTGTATATTGTATCAGAAAACAAACTGGATTCAGAATATCGAGAAATCCAGAGATACGGGATAAGCGCTGACTACTTCCGCACGGAAGCCTTTACAATCATGCCAGCTGAAGAATGGTATATGAAGAAAGGTAAGGCCCAAGCTAAAACGATTATAGCCAATTGGCTGACGCTTCTTAAAGAGAGGCAAAAGGCTGGATTCACAGGACTGCGTGGCGCTGGCGAAATGGAGGTATTCTTTAACTATGCAAAGACCGAGGAGTTATTAAGATATGAAGCAGCGCTCGGCAGACAACTCCCCCCTAATCTATGCGGACTTTGCCTCTACAACACGCAGAGGCTTGATGAAGAACAGTTCCTTGAACTGAACAAAAGGCACGGTCACTTAATCTTCAAAGGCATAGCCGTGAAAACGAAATAAATTAGATTTACAGAAGTTCCAGACGCTTTATTGCTTGGTTTATGAGCGACACGGTGGTGCGCATTTTCCTAAACTGAATAACCCTAGAATCGCCACTGGGATAAACCGAAGAGTCTCCCCATATCGGTGTTTATGAGTGAGCCTAGAAGGCCATGTTTAGCTGCCGAATAGTTTTGTCGTTAAGCCTAGGATTCTTTCCTTCTCCTTAGTGATGGTTTTGAGGTTTTCCTCACCTTTCTCCGTTAACGTGTAAACCCTTTTTCTGTGCTGCATCCTACCACTTATCAAGCCGTCTCTCTCCATGGAATACAGCAAATAGTAAACCGTGCCCGAGCTCACGAAGACACCAAACCTTTTCTGAAGATCATAGATAACATCATACCCGCTCACCGGGCCATCCTCTAACTCCGCCAAGATGAACACATCCATGAAATTCTTAACTAACCTCATACGCAACTTCTCAATCATTTCCTCCGACAAATAATCAGACTCCAAATCAAACATCGTAGATTCTTCTATAAAACTTTTCTAGTTGATTCAGTATCTGATTCCGAATCTGACTCATAGATAAAATTTAAAAAACTGGAATCTAAATCGGTTTTAGAGTGCATCCAAAATGCGGAATGTGCATACTGGATGCAAAAAATGCACAAAAACGTACCAAAAAACCGATTTTAGACCTATTATCAGATGGGTGGGTTGCAGATTGAAGAGGTTTGGCGATTTGTTGTTTGAGGCGACGGATGAGACCATAAGGCTGATCTTTGGGGAATCTCTCTCCGTGTTAATCTATAGACTCATGGAAAGGCACGTATCGTTGAGGCGAGAGGAGGTTGACGAGAAGATCGAGGCATTCTATGCCTTCTTGGAGAAGCTGCTTGGTTCAGAAGGGGCACAGATTATCAAAGTTGCCAGCCTTAAACGTTTATGCCTCGGGCTACGACGAGAATACGAGGAGGTGGAGAAGTATTTCTCGTTTCTCGATGAACTCTATGAGGTTAAGTTCAAGCTTTTGGCTCCATTGTTGAAAGAGGAACGTTCAGTGTGCAACTGATGGTTTTGACGCATGTCACGGCTATCGATTGGGTTAAACTCAAAGAGACTGTCACTGACCATCATCACTCATAGTTACACCAGCCTTACATAATGCCAAGGCAAAATGGATGGTAGCGGAAGTTATTGGGATGACTAATCGGCTTTACGCCACGGAAAGGCTGGACGATCTGTTGCTCAGTGTGGTAGATGAAACGATTAAGGGTTTTCAGATTACGTAAGGGAGCGGAGGAAAAGTGCGGTTAACGCATGAGGAAGAGGAAACGAGGATAAGAGCCATATTTGATTCGTCTCCAGACGCTATCACAGTTTCTGACCTAAATGGAAACATAACTGAATGCAACCAAGCAACATTGGACCTGCACGGGTTTTCATCGAAAGAAGAATTGATCGGCAAAAACGCTCTGGAATTAATTGCAGGAAAAGACCATCAAAGAGCAATGGAAAACCTGAAGAAGACTCTGGAGCAAGGTTCAGTGAGAAGTATAGAATACACTTTCCTAACTAAAGACGGACGTGAATTCCCTGCGGAACTCTCCGCGAGTGTTATCAAAGACTCTTCAGGGAACCCTACAGGTTTTGTGGCTATAACAGAAGACATCACAGAACGCAAGAAGGCAGAAGAAGAATTGATCCGCCTATCCAGCGCTGTAAAGATGTCCACAGATAGCATCGTAATCAGTGACCTTGGTGCAAAAATCGTAGATGTAAATGAAGCTACCCTGGAAATGTACGGCACTGACGACAAAGGGGACTTGATTGGAAAGGATTCCTTCGACCTTATCGTTCCCGAAGACCGAGAAAAAGCGTTTGCCAGTATGAAAGAGGTGCTGGAAAAGGGATACGTCAAAAGCCGAGAGTATCACATCATCATCAAGGACGGTAGCAGAATTCCTGTAGAGATGAGCACAGCCATCATGAAAGACGCGGATGGCAAACCAATAGGATTTGTGGCCATAAGCAGAGACATCACCGAACGTAAGAGGGTCGAGGAGGCGCTGCGGGAGAGTGAGAAAAGATATCGATGTCTCATAGAAAAAGAGAAAGATATCATTTACACCCTCGATGTTGAAGGAAACGTTACCTTTGCCAGTCCGGCGGTAGAGACAATTTTGGGCTATCAACCAGAGGAAGTGATAGGTAAGAATTTTATGGTTCTAATCCCTGAGGAGTGGCATGAAAAAACAGGAGTAGATTTTAATAATCTCCTAAAAACAGGAGAAATAACTGCCGAGACCGTCCTACTGGACAAAAACGGAAAACCCCATTTTGTGGAATATAGTTCCACAGTCATCAAAGAGGGTGGCAAAGTTGTGGGAGCACGGGGCATTGTCCGAGACATCACGGAACGAAAGAGGGCGGAAGAAGCGTTACGGAGATCAGAAGAACAAGCGAGACATTTGTTAGAGTTTCAGAGCAAGGTTATTGATACGGCGGTTGCTTGGATTGATCTCCTTGACGCAGAAGGAAATGTTACTTTGTGGAATCGTGCTGCGGAGCTTATTTCCGGGTATTCTCGCGAAGAAGTCACTGGGCATAAAGGGATCTGGGAATGGCTTTATCCAGACCCCGAATACCGTGCCAGAATCTTTGCTCAAGCTAAAAAAATTATTGAGAAAGGAGAACGCGTAGAAAATTTTGAAACAACCATTAGATGCAAAGACGGAGCATTGAAGACGATTTCATGGTATTCCAATAACATACTAGACCAGAAAGGAAAACTAGCGGGTAGCATTGCTGTAGGCATTGACATCACAGAGAGGAAACGTTTTGAGGAAAGTCTTTCAACGTTGAACACTTACAGTCGGAACTTAAACAGGGCGGAGAGCGTGGAGGGAATATACCGGCTGACCTTGGACGCCATGGAGAAGACACTAGGTTTTGAACATGCATCCTTTATGGTTGTAGACAAAGGCATGCTTTACGTCGTGGATCAGCGTGGATTTCCAGACTCCCACGCATCACTTAAGCTACCGCTAAACGGGACGAAAGGAGGCGTAACCGTTAAGGCGGCGAAGACCGGCAGGCCCGTCCTCGTTCCAGACACAAGAAAGGAAAGAGCTTATGTCGAAGGAGCGCCCGGCATGCGTTCCGAACTCGCCGTTCCCATTAAGACTGGGCATAAACTCCTTGGAGTTCTAAACGTAGAAAGCAAAACCTTGGATGCCTTCGACGAAAAGGATCAAAGGCTACTTGAAATCTTGGCGTCCCACGCTGCCACTGCGATGAGCAACTCAGAGCATGCTAAGAATTTGGAGACCTACGCGCGAGAAATTCGAGAGAGCCAAGAGAAGTTTGAGAGATTGTTTATGAGTAATCCTGAGGCTGCTATCTACTTGGATTCAGATTCTCACATCTTGGATGTCAACTCACGCTTCGAAGAGCTTTTCGGATACTCTCTAGATGAAATCAAAGGCATGCGCATCAACGACGTGGTAGTGCCAAAGGACATGATGAAGGAAGGAAAGATGCTGGACGAAAAAGCCTTGAAAGGATATCTTCATAATGATACTGTTAGAAAGAGGAAAGACGGGTCTTTAGTTCCAGTGTCCATATCCGCTGCCCCCCTCATTGTTGAAGGCAAAACCGTAGGGGTTATGGGGGTGTACAAAGACATCACCCAGCAGAAGAAGGCGGAGGAAGCGTTACGAAGATCAGAAGAACAAGCAAGACGTCTATTAGAGTTTCAGAACAAGGTTATTGATACGGCGGTTGCTTGGATTGATCTCCTTGACGCAGAAGGAAATGTAACTTTGTGGAATCGTGCTGCGGAGCTTATTTCCGGGTATTCTCGCGAAGAAGTCACTGGGCATAAAGGGATCTGGGAATGGCTTTATCCAGACCCCGAATACCGTGCCAAAATTTTTGCTGAAGCAAAAAAAGTCATTGAGAAAGGAGAACACGTAGAAAATGACGAAACAACCATTAGATGCAAAGACGGAACACTGAAGACTATTCGTTGGTATGAGAATAGCATACTGGACGAAAGAAGAAAACCTGTAGGTTACATTGCTGTAGGCGTTGACTTCACAGAACGCAAGCAGATGGAAAAGAAGCTGGAGGAGTATTCTCACCAACTTGAAGAAATGGTTGAAGAGAGAACCAAAGAACTTCTGGAGTCTGAGAGAAGATATTCAACGTTATTGGAACTCGCAAACGATGGAGTTCTAATCTTACACAACGGCATATTCATTCTAGTGAACAAGAAGACTGAAGAGATCACAGAATACTCGAAGGAAGAACTGTTAGGGATGCCTTTTCTAGAACTCATCTCCGAAAAACATCGTGAAATCGTGATGGACAGATATAAGCAGAGACTAGAAGGTAAAACCGTCCCTCAAATATATGAAATAGAGATTGTCACAAAAAACGGTCATACAGTTCCGGTTGAAGTGAGTGCCAAACTGATCGATTACCGTGGAAAACCCGCAGATCTGGTTATTGCCAGAGATATTAGAGAAAGAAAGCGAATGGAGGAGGAGCGTTTAAGGTTAGAAAAACTAGCAACCACAGGCGAACTGGCAACAATGGTGGGACACGACCTGAGGAACCCCCTACAAGCCATAGAAAACGCAGCATACTACCTCAACAATGAGCTGTCACGTCTTCCCTCCCCCATTCCAATTCCCCAAAAAGCGATGGAAATGCTCCAGGTCCTCAACGATTCAGTCGACTACGCCGACAAGATAATAAGAGACCTAAAAGACTTCGCATCAACGAAAAAACCCATACTAGAGAAGACTGACATCAACGCCATAGTCAAGAGTGCTCTGTCGCAAGTTGGAGCACGAAAAAACGTGGAACTCATCACAGAACTAGATCACCTTCCAAAGATAGAAGTGGACATAGACATGATAAAACGGGTCTTTCTGAACTTAGCCATAAACGGAATTCAGGCGATGGAGAAAGGAGGAACAATAACGGTCTCAACCAAGAAAACAAATGGCTTTGTTGAAGCCAGCTTCAAGGACACAGGCGTAGGCATCTCGAAAGAAAACATGGAAAAAATCTTCACGCCCTTCTTCACCACGAGGGCTAAGGGCATGGGCATGGGCCTACCAATCTGCAAGAAGTTCGTCGAAGCCCATGGCGGCAGCATCCAGGTAGAAAGCGAAGAAGGCAAAGGGTCAACTTTCACGGTTAAACTGCCCATCCGGCAAGAGAACGGAGGTGAAAAACTTGATGAAGGATAAGCCCAGCATCCTCATTGTAGAGGACGACGCAAACATACGCCAAACCCTCAGCACCATACTTCAGCAGAAAGGATACGACACGGACACCGCAAAAACTGGACAAGAGGCCATACAAAAGTCAGAGGCTAGGTTCTTCAACCTGGCGCTGTTAGACATTAAACTGCCAGACATGGAAGGAACAAAGCTTCTCACCACGATGCACGAGAACCTGCCAAAAATGGTGAAAATCATGATCACCGGCTACCCGTCGCTGGAGAACGCCTTGGAAGCCCTAAACCTAGGCGCAGACGCCTACATCATAAAACCCTTCAAACCCGAAAACTTGCTAGAGCTCATAGAAGAGAAACTAGCAGAGCAAAGTCAAGCTGAGAAGACGACAGAAGAGAAGGTCACAGAATGGATCAAGACAAGGGCACGAAAACTAGAACACGACATAAAAGAAACATGACAATGGAAAAGGTTATGGCATGCGAAGGTCAAGGCTGGAAATGACGTTGAGACCCTCAAGGTTCTGGCTCGTAATGGACCCTCAAAGCTAACCCACGTCATGCATAAGGCTAACTTAAACTGTAGCGTTCTGAGACAACACTTGGACCTTTTAATCCAGCACAACCTCGTTGAACAAAAACATTGCACCAAAAGGCACAAAACAAGAGTCGTCTACGCCATTACAGAAAGAGGATTAACAGTGCTCAAATACTTCAGGGAACTAAAGGCTCTCACAACAACCGAGGACACACAAAAGATCCCGGCATTACTATACTAAGCAAAATTAGAACATCCAGCAATCAAAAGTTAAAATCCACTCCTCGCTGGCAATTTTCCCATAATTGGTTGAAGAGTATTAGCTGAAGGAAAAGACTCTCATTATTATCTATCCCGAGAACATCTTCTTGGCTTTTCCTTTTCTGACTTCATGTAGTAATGGGTTTTATATCGTTATGAGTTTGTCTGGAACGAGTATGACAATACACTTTGTTACCGTTTCTTTTGCAAAGTATTTACACGATCTTTAATACTCAGGACACGTGCAAAATGCGGTACAGAGTTAAGGAAAGCATGAAACAGCATAATGAAAGAGATTTTTTCGACTCAGACTCATTAACCTCTTTTATGGAACAGCATACCAAAACATCGTTCTTTCGCTTTCTTTCGTTTTGAGGCATGTTATGTCGATCGATTGAGTCAAACTCGCAGAGACTGTCACTGACCATCGTTACTTATAGTTACACTAGCCTTAGATAATCCAAATGCATAATAAAGGACAGGAGGGCTCGGAAACGACTCTAAGGGAGCTATGGAGAAAACTTGAGTTGTTCGTGGAGAAGCTTTGGAGAATGCAGTATGACTTGTTAGCCTCTGAGATTGAAGAAATGGAGGAGAACGTGACCTCGAATGGCAGTGTATAGTAAAGCTTCCGAATGTCCTTCCTTGAAAAACGTAAACGCTCTGGAACTCCTAGCTCTCGAGACTTCGCTTGCATGATGTATTTGATGTTATGGGCTGCTAGGGATTGCAGGAAGTCTTCGTGTGTGATGTTTTTTCCCATAGAAGGATGAAGTGGTCTGGAGGCAAGCCTGATAAAATTATTATTGGTTCGTAGACGCATAGGATTTTTCCTTCTTTTGCGTTTTCTCGTATCCAGTTGCTTGTTTGAATTGTGGGTTGTATGTAGTTTGTGGTCCACATGGTGATTGCGAAGAGCGTCAGTATTGATAATGTGAGAGAGATGGCGAGGTAAACTCTCTGTATGAGTGCAGTATTTGATTCGGATTCTGAATATATATGGTTAGGACTAATTCAGACTTCAGTTTCATACGACTTAAATCCGACAACCCCGGAAACCTCTAATTGGCAAAATGGCATGGTGGCAGGTCTCGACAGGTAGATAGAAGGTCACAGAATGGATCAAGACACGAGCACGAAAACTAGAACACGACGGCTAGGAGGAAACTTTTGAGATTGGAAATCGAAGCATCACCGTCTATACTCTCGTGGGAGAAGCTATCGGAGAACTTTGGGTTATCGGAGTACGAGGCGAAGGCTTATTTATCATTGATCACGCATGGTGCTTCTGAGGCTAGGAAGCTAAGCTTGGCTTGTGGTGTTCCCAGAACCAAGATTTATGGAACCTTGAAGAAGCTGATGGAAAGGGGGCTGGTGGTAGAGATAGTGGGAGAACCACGGAAATTCGCTCCCACATCCCCTGAAAAAGCCTTTAAGCCATATCTCCAATCTTTTAGGGAGAAAACCTCTGACAGGGTGATATCCCTAGTAGAATCAGATAGGTTGCTACCACTTTTAGAAGAAACCTACAAAAAAACGAGTTTGAAAGGTGAACCAGAGAGGGGAGATGTTTGGATCGTCCGAAGGCGGCCAGAGATAATCCGAAGTATCCGCGAAATGTTATGCCGAGCGGAAAGGTCGGTTAATGTCACAACCACGAAGAAAGGTTTAGTTCTGTTCTATAAGACAGTTGGCAAGCTGCTTGACAAAACGGTTGAGAGTGGTGTAAATGTTCGAATTGGGGCCCCGATCGATTCTTTTAATGAGACTTTATCTCGAGAGCTTGAACATATCTGTCAGGTCGAGCATATGGATGTTCGGTTTCCCGTTCTGTTTTTATGTGTCGACGACCGCGAGTTTCTTTTGACGGAGCTGAAACCTGATGATTTCAGTGTGGATTCGAGTGAGGACGTGGGAGTATTTTCTCGAAATCCAACTTTGTGCGCCCTAATTACTCTGCTGTTACCTAGGCCAGCAAAGTGAGCCTTAGCATACCCTTAGAAAAGTGAGAAGGTGTCACCACTGGACAATTGTGAGGGTTACAACAAGTTTGTAAAGGTTTCACGAGTATTCTATCGGGGAAAGCATCGATAAAGGATAGAGGGTTGAAGGGATAGCATTGAAAATGAGAAAGGAAGAGTTCGACAAGATTTTGTTATGTGCCATCGACGAGGAGATGAAACGAATCCTAGGGGAAACTGCCACACAAGCCATTTATTTTCATCTGCATTTGAAACGTAAAGCCATCCCAAACCATCTTGAAGAATTTTTGCTTACCTTAGAAAGAATCTTTAACGTGGGAGCACTGGTGATAGAGAAGGCAATCATGGAAAATCTATACAGACACCTTAGCCGTAACGGAAGTCCCAGAGTGAAACTCCAAAATGCGGAGCAGTTTAACTGCATTGAATACGTAAATGCTTTAAAGAAATCGATGATAAGGGAATCTTAAATAAAGCGATTTGAGGCGTGAGTGACTCCCAAACATTATGTTTTGGTTCGTGTTAAAATACATTCGTGTGATGAAATTGACTAAAAAGCCACCATCGTTATTTCTTACCAAGATACCAAATCTTCCATGAATCATGGATGGTTTACCAATACACACATATGTCTATGAAACTTCCGATGGGCATAAAAGATGTTAGAATAGATTTCGGAACCCCCGACAAGGACCCGGCGTTTGTTGTCACCATAGTTTTCGGTTGGTGGTTACATTACATTAATATGTCTGTTTAGTATTTGCGTATATGTGAATATGTCTAAAAAAAGACATATTGTATATGGGTAGAACACAACTACACTAAGGAGGTGGAATGTTTGAGACGCCTACTGGTCGGGAAGAAAGGCACTTCGGCGGTGTTAGCCGTCCTGCTGATGGTGATGGTCACAGCAGCTTCAGGCATTATGCTCTACAACTACGTGATGGCACACGTCGAAAGCATGAAGACCAACCTTAGCATTCAGCTCTCGCTACTGTTGCTTGAATCAGCCAACATCAACGCCACTCATATAACAGCTTTCGTGAGAAATACAGGCAGCAACGTGGTGAGCATCATCAACGCCTACGTGAACAATGTACCCGTCCTCCTCAGCCAAGGCATTCAGATAGCACCAGCCTCTCTAGGAGTAGCACACGTGAGTGGTGCTTACACGAAAGGAATAACCTACACGGTCAAGCTGGCAAGCGTCCTGGGCACTTTACTAACGTTTAAAGTAACCTTCTAATTAGCGCGCAAGGAGTAGTTGACCTTGACTTCCTCAACATGCCTAGGTCTTAAAGGGATCTATCGATATATATTGAACAGTCATGGGCTTTTGTTTGGAAATCGTAACCGTCGAAATATTTTCCGGTTACATGATTGCCGCAACGTTGTCAACTATTTGCAATAGATTTGGTGTGGTTGTTTCGATGGTTAAGCGTTACAGGACCGTGAAATTGCCTTACGAAATGATTGCTGCGGTTGAAGAGCTCATCAGAGCGCATCCCGAATACGGGTACGCCAGTCTCGCGGATTTTATCAAGGACTCAGTTAGGCACCATTATGTTTGGCACGTTCACAAGATAAGGTTCAAAAAGGAGAAAAATTGAATCCAATTTGAGTCATAAGTGCCTCCCAAATCTTATGTTCTGTCGTGACAAACGGTATGTAGATGTGTGTGATGAAATTGACCAAAAAAGCTACTATCGTTATTTCTCTTGTTGAAGAGAGTATGGAAGTATCAAATGAAGAAATCGAGAGGGAGATAAGAGAGGAGCTCAAGGATTTGCCCATCCCGTGGTGCAAAAAGGTCGAAAAAGTCACGGTAACAGAGGAGCCATAAAAGGAGCCTTATTCATTTTAGTAGGTTTGCCACAAAGCTCACAATCTTCTCATACGCATTTAGAATGACTTTGACGGTTTCTTCCCCCCTCTCGGTTAGGACATAAACCCTCTTTCTCCCTGAGAACATCCCTTTAGTTGATTCGTTTCTCCTCAATGAAAAATGCACGGCCTTACGGCTTACGCCGCAAGCATTGCCGAGAACGAGAACGAGAGCACTGGAAAAAGGCAGTCAAAGCAAATTTCTTAACCATCATCCGCTCTCCCCTTTTTCCTAGTGTTCTCGTTCTCTTCTTTTGTGAAACTCATCTTAATATTTAAGAAATATTCAAAACACTGTAACAGCCTTCGTAACGAAAAAGATAAGGCAATGACAGTAAAGTTGGTGTTGGATTAGCTCCTCGAATAGCTAAAGCCATAATACATAGACAGAAGCTTCCTAACCAGATCTCCTCTTTTTCCTCTCGCAATATTGCCCTGGGTCGTTGCAATAGCCACTTTTGGCTAATATGGCAGAGATTTTAAGTTTCTCTTTAAAGCTGATATTTATAATCCTCCCTTGAAAAACTGGATGCTATTGAGTTGTCCTTCGTCAAGATTTTGATGCCTTGAATACTACCCAATATCAATCTGTCTATCACTTCTTTTTCTTATATCGAGCGCTATTGTCTAGAACTAAGATGTATGCCGACTCATGCATTGCATTACTTTCACGCAGATTAAGCATTCGTCAGGGACTGGATCGTTCCTTGGAAGGCTTCTTAAATACCCAAAGGAATAGGGACAAGCTTCGGAACTTGTTTCTTCCGAACTCTTTTGATGTTCCTTCTCCGTCACTTGATTTTCATTTTGAATCTTACCAGCAATGGTTTCAGTCATGTTGAAAAGTTTCGATGAAAGCCACGCTGAAAGATCTTTTTTAGAGGATTTTGGTGACGTTTATACTCCCCCTTTTCCCTTTTCCATGGAAGAACCTGAAGATGTGAGTGCGTGCTCTTATGTAAGGCTAGCGTAACTGTTCTCTCATCATCATGGTGACAAGCCGATGATTATATCAGTTGGATTTATAGAAACGGGCTTGAAAATAGTGAAGGAGCTGGGCCAGCTATTCTCCCATAGATGCCCTTAAGGTGAACGATCACAGTTTAGAAATTCGGTTACGCAATACTCTTAACATTATCGGTATCAAGAATGGATTTGCTGGCTTTCAGGGATTCCATTATAACAATACGTCGTTAGGGCAAGAGATGCATCTACCTCTCTTGAGGCTTGGAAATCTCCGCCTTAAATTATCTCCTTCCTTCTAAGTGGTATCTTCACTTTGAATGTGCTGCCTTTGCCCACCTCACTCTCGACAGAGGCAACCCGAAACCTTGCCCCCTAGACTTGGTGGTGAATAATGGCTCGAAAAGTTTAGGCAGATTTTCTTCGGGTATGCCTACACCTGTGTCCTCCACACTTATCAATGCGTTTTCTTCTTTCTTGGCTGCTCTTATAGTCAGTTGACCTCCGTCCGGCATGGCTTGCAGGGCGTTTGTGACTAGGTTGGTGAACACCCGCCTCATCAACGGGGGGTCAACCATCAGCTTCGGAAATTGAAAGTCCTTTTCAACCTCTATGAAGACTTTAACGTTTTCGGGAACCGTTACCGTTGAGAGTACGTCGTTGATTAGCTGGGTTAAGCTGGTCGGAACAGGTTCAGGCTTCGCAGGTCTCGCGTAATCCTGAAGGTCAGAAACAATCTTGTTCATATACTCCACCCGTTCCTCGATCGTACTCAACAGCATCTCTACGTCCTTTTTCTCCGAAAGCTGAGAGGGCATAAACTCCAACTTTTTCTTCGCTAAATACAGTACGCCGACCACGGCCTGCAATGGGTTGCGGAGGTCGTGGCCCACCATGGCAGCTACCTCTCCAATGGCGGCCAGCCTCTCAGACTTAAGAAGTTGCTGTTCTATCTGTTTCAGAACGGTGATATCGTAGTAGTGTTCGATTCGTCCTCCGGCGTAGGCGCCAGTCTTTATTAGGATGCTCCAGTGTACTAGAAAGCGCTCCTCTCTATACTTAGTGGGGAGCACATGGCATTCGAAATTTTCAACGTGTGTATTGTTATCATAGGCAGTGAACAATGTTTTTTCAAATCGTTCGGGGTCTTCGAAGACATGTTTCATTTTTTCTTGAATGGCTTTGCGTTTATCTTCTCCTATTAGATTGTCTCTGTCAACTCCGAGGAACTTCTCCACCGCTTTGTTGATCCAGACGACTTTGAAATCTCTGTCAAGGATGAGTATCCCGCTTTCCAACGAGTCGATAGCGTCGTTTATCAAACTTGAGTATCTTTCGAACAATGTTCTGTATTTCGCTTCTGACTCTGCTAATGCTTCCTGTATTTTCTTTCTTTCCGTTATGTCACGGTCTAACCTAGTAATCATATTGTTGAAGGTTTTTGACAGCACCCCAATTTCGTCGCTTGTTTGTACATCTGCTCGGACTTTAAGATTCCCCTCGCTTACATGTTTGCAAACATTCGTTAGCTTTTTGATGGGGCTGAGGGAACGAGAAACAACGAAATATGATATTGAAACGCAAATTACGATGACGGTGACCGCCATTATTATGGCTTGAGTTAATATTCCCATGACAGCCGCATCGACTTTGCTTAGTGAAAAGCCAAGCCATAGCGTTTGACCGCGGTAGGTAGGGGAAATAACTACAATTATTTTCTGTCCGTTAAAAACATCATTTCTGATTAGTGTTCGGTTTGTGTGAATAGCGGGATCCGTTATGTATAAGCCACGTTCTTCCTCAATGCTGGATAAGAAGACTTCGCCAGCAGGCTTCACTAATCTGCAATAGACTACATCTTCAGGTTCAGCCGCTTTCTCAACAATGTATTTCTTGTACCACGTTAGAGCTTGATATTCGGCAGACTCGATGCTAAAAGCCAATATCTCGTTAAGGCTTCTCTTTTCCTCAATTAATTCTTGGGTTCTCCTATCTGCCTCAAAAGTAACATAAACAAAAACAAAAGAAAAAATACTCAAAGTTATTAATACGGAAACAACGATTCCTATTCTTGTTGAAAGGGATTTTCTCATTAAACATCCCTTTTGGTCATGGTGGACTTGAGCTGTGGAAGGCCTGCACCATTGTGATTTTGATGCCCTCAATCTTCGATGAGTTAACTATCTCCGTCGGCACAATTCCTTGGGTTAGTAAGTTATCTTTAGTAAAACTGCCACCAATGTTCATCAGTGCAATAGGTATAGGAATATGGTCTTGAAGGTATATGCCAAGCTCCCACTGCGCAATTATCACCGGCTCATACATTTTGGCGATTTCGTCTAATTCCTCGTATGTAACGTGGTCGATGTGACCATGCGTCAACAGAATTAAATCAATGTCGCCGAAGACCGCGATATTCTTGTATTGTTGGGGACAATCTGGATTCGCCACTAGCCATGGATCAATAAGAATCTTTGCGCCGTTAGCCGACTCTAAAAGCATTGAGGCGTGTCCAAGCCATGTCACATTTATGCCTTCGATTTCACGCTTCACGCCGGGCTGGAGAACTATTGCTTCAGCCGTCGTATTTCTTTGGCTTCTATACGCTTCAAGCTGACTTACGAAGTCTTCAGGGTTTTGTGTCAACTCTGGAAAAGTATGGTAATGGTAGGGTATAACGTACTTGGGGTTAATTAAAGTCGTTGCAAAAGCGGCTTGCTTCGGATCCATGGTGTAAACGTCCCCAATAGGCAAGAATGCCACGTCGGGCTTGTAAAATTCCCCTATAAGAAATTTCATGTCGCCGAATAGACCGGTATCGCCTGCAAAGTAGAACGTAACTCCGTTCTCGAACTCGATGATGTAACCCGTGCCTGTGCCAGCATAGATAGGTCCCTCGAATTCCTCAATTACCGCTGGAGGTTCTGTTAGTTTGGTCTGTTCACTCGGAACTCGTAGGTATGCGGCAACTGCAGCACAAAGTGCAGCTATAGAAATTAGAACCCCAACCGTCATAACCAAACTTTTTCTATCCATATTCTTCCCCGAGTTTCAGCAGATGCTTTTCAAATCCGTTATGTAGTTTACGAAGTTGAACTGCTCCGCATTTTCGTATTTTAGCCTGAGTTTTTGTTTTTGAGGCTGAGCCGCGAGTAAAGGTTTTCCATGATTGTCTTCTCTATCACCAGTGCTCCTATCCCGAAAGTTCTTTCCAAGGCGAACCCAAAAACCTCAAGGTTTTCTGGCACATCTTCTCGTTTCAGACGGAATTTTCGTTGAAGATGGAAATAGATGGTACGCGTGGCAGCCTCACCCAAAACCTGGTTTAAACCCTCATCCATAGCTTCCAAGAGACCCCTCTTGAATTCGGAAAGCAAATCCAACATTTTTACACCAGCATTTCTGTTCAACAGTTCTTTTGCCGTACTCCTATACAATATGTCTTTTTTTGGACATATAAATCACTACAAGGTATCCAGACTATTAAAGGTAGTGTAACTACTTTGCAAAAGAAACAGTGACAAGCTATCTATCACTTTGACATCGATTGTTTATAGGTAAAGCTTGATTCCCTTCCGCATGCGGTCATTGGCCCTCTCAAAGATGTTCCTTAATTTCTATCCTGATTTCTTAAGAGTTTCTTCCATCCATTTGTGCTCGATGATTCTTCCTTCTCTTGGCCTCCCCAATCACGTCAATTACGTGACTTCACAGTTAACGAACCGCTCCCAACAGTCCCTTTCAATCCGGAACATATTCCGGTATGTAAAAACAATTTAGCAAAACCCCGATCTCTCAACAACGATTTTAATTGAACAAGTCAAAATTGCAGAGATTCCGTGAGAATATGTGCAGATATGATAAAAAGCGAATTTTCTCCATGTTCAATTTTGATAGCTGAGAGATCACGAGGAAGAGAATAGAAACATTGAATTGTATCAATATCCGAGTCGGAACAGAACCAAAGTGATAAATGATGTTTTTCAACACGATTCGTAAGGAGGCGAGAGAAGGGAAGATAAGAGATGGAGATAGATATAGATTTAATTCGGCCAAGCCCGTACCAGCCAAGGCTAATCTTCGATATGGATGATCTAAAGGAGGAAATAAAGAAAGACGGGCTTCTCAGCGATTTAGTGGTTCGTGAGCAGGGTGGTTTCTATGAGTTAATTGACGGTGAAAGAAGGTGGAGAGCTCTTAAGGAACTTGATTGGGAAACCGTACCCGTCCGGGTAGTCGATGCAGACGATGCAAAGGCAAGGTTACTAGTGTACAAGTTGAATAAGATCCGAGAAAACTACACGGTCGAGGAGGAGGCGAGGTACTTCCAGAAGCTCAGAGACGAAGGTTTGACACCGTGGGAGATAAGTAAACAGCTGAAGGTGGATTCTCGCTGGGTTTCGGCACACCTTAACGTATTCAAGTTTCCTGAAGACATTCAGAAAGCGGTGTGGGCCAAACAGATCAGGATGTCACACATAGTGGCACTCGAAAGCGTGATAGACAGAAACATCAAGGAAGCGGTGCTCACTATAAACGAAATTCTTGAGAGGAAACTAACCGTAGCTGAGACACAAAAGATTGTCGACACACGTACCAAGGAGCTGAAAGCAAGGGTTGATGAAATGCGCATTAGAGCAGCTGAAAAAGTGTTGCCCGCGATTGCGCCTAAGGTTCCTAAGCTGGAGACGCCGGAAGATTTTGAGAGGGCGGCTGAGGTTTTGAAGGAAAGAGCGGAGGAGATGCGCGAGGGAGCCATGACTCATGAAGAGATTAGGGAGATGGTGGCACGGCTTGAAGAAGAAAAGGGAGAGAAAGAACCAGCTGGGGGAGACGTCGAGGGAGTATCGCTGCAAACCATAAAGAGGTTACGGGAGAGACTTGAGATCTTAGAAAAAGAGAAAGAAGAACTCTTGGAAAAGAAGGGTTTTCTCACGGAAGCATTAAGCTTCAATTGTCCCTACTGTAATCATCCTTGCGTTATCTTCCAAGATGCCGGCGGCTACTGGGTAGAGTAACACTCGCATGGAGAAAATGTTTATGGAATCAATAAGAAATCTGCGAGAAAAAATTGAGAAGTTGGAGGAGGAAAAATCAGGTCTTTTAGCAGAGATAGAGAGCCTCAAAGAAAAGGGTGAAGCGAAGGCTAGCGAGTTAGAAAACGAAGTGACTACGCTTAGAAAAGAAGTGAAAGCACTTGAAAGGCTTTTGAATGTCAAAGAAAAAGGCACGAAATAGAAAAGGGGGCTGAAGTTTCGGCGCGTGCGAGTAGACAAAGCCACCATTGCAAGCTATATTCAGAGTCGGACTTCAAATATGAAGGACTAATGTTAATTCTGCAGGTATAGAAATTATTTTTCCAAAAACCAAGGGGTATTAGACACTGAAACATCTGCGCGCATAAGTGTTGATCAATTCTTTTCTACCTTTTCCTTTACTTTGACAAAGTATATGACCATAAAATCATCCTAAACGACTATTATGTATCAAGCTCATTTGGGTCAAAGAATTTTATTGTTATTTCATCTGACCCAGTTGTCGGACAATTTTTCTTGATATTTTTACTCATCAATCATTCAGCTCATTGTTTGTGTTTCGATAGTTACTAATAAAATTTTAGAGTTCTACACTTTAATTTTAGATTGCGGTTTTATATAAGAAGAAGCGGTAGACATACAATGGCAGAGCAGCATAGGAAAAATTTCAGAGATTTCATCCTTTTGGTTTATGGAGTTTTTTGGGAATGTTTCGTTTAACAGGGTAACCTGTCAGAAATGCTCGATTTTTGTAGCTATTCTTTGCAATGTTTTTGTGAATGGATGATCTGTTTTTTCGAAAGCGAATAAGTATTTTCCCCCAGCCCTAAGCACGTCACAAGAGCAAGGTACGGCTCCAATGATGGGCAGCTGGTGTGTTTCAAGCTTTATTGGATTTCTTTTCCATGTTTTTGATGAAAGAAATTCAGAGGGTACTTTATTTATTATGATTCCTGTTTTCTTCTCAAAGAGTTCGTAAAGGTCACGTATCATCCGCTGGGTCCCCTCCACATCAGATTTGTCCACAGACGTCACCACTAACACAAAGTCGGCGCTGACAATGGCGTTTACGGAGGAATATTGAAGACCTGGGCTAGTGTCCAAGATTACATAATCAAAGTGCACATCGTTAAGGAGAGAAGTTTTAAGTGAGAGAAGTAGGCCTAAAGCTCTCATTTCCCATTTTCTGTCTTTGGATGACATCTCCCTGATGGCCAAAGTTGACGGATTTGCCAAACCAACAAACAATCTTCCCTTCGTTATATACTTGGGGCTGCAGTCTGTCAACACACCATTTATTTCACAAACGCTGTTCAGATAGTCGTTTACCCAGTATTTCTTGTCACTTTTGAAAATGGAGCAAAGGCTTGGGGCGCGAAAATCTAAGTCCAGCAGACAGACCCTTTTACCCCTACTAGCATATATCGTTGCCAGATTCACCGAGAGCAGCGTCTTTCCCGTTCCACCCTTATACGAGTGAACCGTTATGATCATCGTTTTTCCTCCAACTTTTCCATAGACATGGTTGGGCACACGTGTTCCTTAACCGGGCATTGATGTATTCTCCTCATAGGATAGACTCCTCAAGGAGTGGAGGTCTTGGTATTCCCTGGCGACGCGCTGCTTACGGGCTTTTTGGGTCATCAGGCGTTTCTGTAGGAATTCATAGCCACATTCGCATTTGAATCCAACAATCTCGTCGCTTTTTGTGATTAAGCTGTGAATGCGTGATGCTTTGCATCCTGTCTGTTGTTTGTGCAGTTTCCAGGTTAAGGCGAGGTCGTCTAAGCTTAAGGGCTGAAGCGTCTTTGCTTTGAAGAAGAACCAAAAGCTGTATGCTCCTAAGATAAGCCAAGAACCCAGTAGCAGCAAAGCCAACAGCATTTTTCAGCACTTCTTGTTTTGTTTGCTCGTGTCAAGTAAAGATTTCAAGGTTATTCGATTTAACTTGTATGAAAGTAGAGTATGAATTAGGAGTAACTGTACATATTCGGAATCCGACTAAAACAGTCTAGACAAAAGTATCCGGGTTGCTTCAAATCTCAATTGTACACTAGCCTTTCCTGCGCGCATTTTCAACAAACCTTTTTTCTTCAACTTATCGATTGTTTTCTTAACTTTTTTCAGAGGCAGCTTGAGATCCCTTGTGCATTTCTCTACATCCATCTCGCTTTTATGTTCTCGAATGTAATCCAGAACCTTCTTTTCGTCCGGTTCGAGCTCTTAGCACCTCCTCCTTAAACTCGTAGATCTCCTAGTTCTTCCATACTAAAGTAAATCAATTCTTTTGTCTTTACCTTGGTGCAAATTATTGCGCTTTTCTGCCAAGTATGAGGATTGGTCTTGCTACTCCCGCTCTTTGCTGCAACAATACCCATCTGTTCTATACGCTTTTCTACGTCTTTCCAGTACCTTTTGCCTTGCTCAGCTTCACCTCAAGAACACCGTTTCTATAGCTGGATTCAATAGTGTCCTTTTCGACCGGGGTTGGAAGCTCTACTTGCTTGTAGTATTTACCTGCTGAAGTATCAGTGCTTATTGTAAGGATTTTGTTCTCTATTTGTAACTTTATTTCGTCTTCTTTGACATCGGGTAGCTCAGCTGTCACTCTCACGTGGTTTTTCTCTTCGAAAACGTCGACGATGGGTTCCCTTTCCGTTATTGACACGGCTGTTGGAGGCATTTGTGTATGCGTAGGCGGTGTTTCTTTCTTAGTCTTGCTCACCTTCAGGCGACCCATTTGCTTTCTCACGTAGGATTCTCTTATCGGGCGAGAGCTCACGCGGATGTCGATTACCCCCCTTTTCCCAAGATTAACTGTCTTTTGGTATGTCTCAGACTTTTCTGCCAGCTTGGCCAGATCGTTGATTAGTCCAAATAATCCTTTACCTTTAGATTTTTCACCTCGGATCCTGCCGGCCGTGCCAAATATGCTGAAACCGACATCGAGCAGTTCTGAAACGTCGTCGAATATTTTGCCTAGCTCTACTGCTTCGCCAGTTTTTTCTTTTCCTTGGATTTGTGTTCTCATCTCTTCTATGGTTTTCTTTAGTTGTTCAATTTCTTTTCCTTTTTGCGTGATCTCTTTCTTTAGTTGTTCAAGGTCTTTTTCTGCCCCGAATTTTTTCCCTTTTTGTTTTTTCGCCATTTTTTCACCTCCTTTATTCGATTAACGTTGTCAGTTTTTCTAACTGAGTTAGATACGCTTGTGGATTGGCAAAATATTGGGCTTTAAGCGGCGGGCATTTTTCCAGAGCAAGCTTTGCTCCTTTAATTCCATATTTTTCCACAACAGCCTTGGCAAGTGGATAGCCTAAGTAATATGAAAGCCCTTTGATCATCTGAGAAATTTTGAGAATTTCTTTGACTAGTTTCTTTTCATTCACTGGTTGTGTTCTTTGTCTTTTTTCGTCCACTCGGGGTTGGTTTTTTTCTACGCTTTCCGTATTCTTTTTTGCGTTATCTAGGTCAAAGAGCAAGTCTATACATTTTGAGTGTCCTATCTGTAACTCCCTTTCCAGAGATGCTGCTTTCATTTCAGAGTCTATGTGACGCAAGGTTTGAAGCGCTATTGCTTCACAGAATCCCTCTTTGAAAACGCTCTTGAAAATGATGTCTGTATGCGTGTTCAAAAGTTCATAGAGCTTTCTTGTGTTGTTCGTCTTTTTTGCTTCGATGTATGCTTCAACCAGAGTGCGTATAGGTGTTTTTAGCGGTGGGGGAAGATAAATGGACAGGAGTTTTTCTGAGAGCTCGTGGGTGCATACAGGAACTATTTTTTCTGGATGGTTTGTCATCATTTTTTCGTTCATGTACAAAACATCATCTTTTGGGTTGTAAAAGGCAAGGTTTTCGAAAAATCCCGCGACTCTGTTTTTTGAGAAGCTTTCGCAGATTTGTTTCCACTGGATGTCGCTGTACACCATGCCGCTTTCTTTGAGGTCGTTCTGTATGCGTTGGGTTAGTTGTTTGAAAATGTCCGACTGTTTGATTATTTTGATGTCGCTAAAGTATGTAAAATCAACGCCAAATAACTCGATCATTTTTCTGTGAATTCTCTTGAGTGTTTGGTTGATCCATTCTTTGGTTTCTTCTGGGTTGTTTAAGACTTTCGCTTTTTTAGCAGTTGGCTTTTTCAATTGAATAGTCTCCCAGGTTGTTCTTAGCTTTCTCCCTGTTCTTTGATTTTCTTGATGGCTTGTCGGAAATCCGACATAGTTACCTCAAGTTGGGAGGGTTTTCCTTCAGCTTCTTGTTTTCTACTAGTGTTTAGAAAGTTTCTAATGGCTAGCATTGTGGCCTCTCTGCAGATCGCCTCTATGTCTGATCCCATGCATCCCTCGGTTTCTGCAACGAGTTTCTGCAAGGAAACGTCTTTAGCGAGAGGGTTTTTCCTGGTGTGAATCTTAAAGATCGCTAGTCTTGCCTCTTCATCTGGAGGTGGGACGTAGAGAAGCTGGTCGAATCTTCCAGCTCTCAGCAGCGCGGGATCGATCAGGTCCATTCGATTTGTTGCGGCTAGAACGACGACTCCGCGGAGTTCCTCAAGGCCGTCCATTTCCGTGAGGAGCTGGCTTATAACTCTTTCAGAGACGTGGGAGTCTGCGATTCCACTTCCACGCCTTGGCGCCAGAGCATCGATTTCGTCGAAAAATATGATGCAGGGAGCGGTTTGTTTTGCCCTCTTAAAGGTTTCTCTCACTCCCTTCTCGGATTCACCTACGAACTTGCTCATAAGTTCTGGACCCTTAACGCTGATGAAGTTTACCCCGCTTTCACGCGCCACAGCTTTGGCTAGAAGGGTTTTGCCTGAGCCTGGGGGCCCATGTAGCAGTATGCCCTTTGGGGGCTTCGCTCCAGCCTCATCAAAGATGTCGGGATACTTTAGGGGCCATTCGATGGCTTGCCTAAGTGACTGTTTCACTTCTTCAAGGCCTCCAACGTCGTTCCAAGTGACGTTGGGTGTCTCGATGAGCACTTCCCTCATGGCAGAAGGCTCCACAAACCTCAGGGCGTCGAGGAAATCCTCCATGGTGACCACGAGTTTGTTAAGGACTTCTACGGGAATGTAGTCGGCTTCGAAGTCTATTTCAGGCAGGACTCTCCGCAATGCCTTCATGGCTGCTTCCTTGCACAGTTCTGAGATGTCTGCGCCGGTGAACCCGTGGGTCAGATCGGCGATTTTTTGCAAGTCTACATCTTCAATGAGTGGCATTCCTCTGGTGTGAATCTGAAGGATTTCGAATCGTCCTTTCTTATCGGGTATTCCTATCTCTATTTCTCGATCGAATCTTCCTCCCCTTCTAAGCGCTGGGTCGAGAGCGTTAGGTCGGTTCGTTGCTCCTATAACCACCACCTGTCCCCTTGGCTCCAGCCCATCCATCAACGCTAGCAGTTGAGAGACCACTCTCTTTTCGACTTCCCCATGCACCTCTTCTCTTTTTGGTGCTATGGCATCGATTTCGTCGATGAAAATGATGCACGGTTTGTTTTGTTCAGCCTTGTCAAAGATTTCTCTCACGCGGGCTTCGGATTCTCCGTAATACTTGCCGTGAATCTCTGCGCCGCTGAGGCTTATGAAGGTGGCGAAGGTTTCGTTTGCTACGGCTTTTGCGATGAGTGTTTTTCCTGTGCCTGGTGGGCCGTGTAGCAAGACACCTTTTGGTGGTTCTATGCCCAGACGATCAAAAACCTCTGGGTGCCGCAGTGGAAGCTCTATCATTTCCCTTATTCTTTGGATTTGCTCGTCGAGCCCACCGACATCTTCGTAGGTGACACCGATTCTTCTTCCAGTTTCTATTGCCTTTTCCTGTATCGTTATCTCTGTTGTGGGGTACACTATCACAGCGGCGCTTTTCGGCTTCAGACGGGCTACGACAAAGGAGACGCTTGTCCCCAGAAGGCTCAGCCTCGCTCGGTCTCCTTCAACCAGCGGCAGGCCTTCCAAAAGCCTCCTCGTATGCTCTCCATACTTCTCCCCTCTGAGCCATGGCTGAGTTGGCTCTAGAGGGGCTAGGACAACGTTTTCCGCCTTTTCAGCTTCGATTTTCTCTATGCGGACGCTGTCGTCGATTCCGGTGAATGCGTTGTTTCTTATTATCCCGTCGATTTGGATGAGGCCTTTGCCTCGATTTTCTGGGTAGGCTGGCATGGCCTTAGCGGCTGTTCTTTTCCTTCCGGTGATTTGAATAACGTCGCCAGTCTCCGCACCTATTCTCTTCATATCTTCCGGGTCGATTCTGGCTATTCCTCGGCCGAAGTCCCGTTGAGAGGCCTCGGCGACCCGTAGTGTTAGGATGCTTGCTTTTTGTGTGTGCTGCGCCACGTGACCACCAGTTGCTAACTTTTAGTTTATAACAAAAGGTATATAAACCTTTCTTTAATAACTAATTTGAGGCAGTGCATATACATGAAGTCAATGGAAAAAGTTCTCCAAATCGTTGGAAACGAAACCAGAAGAAGGATACTAACCCTTCTTTCTAAGGAGCCTCACTACATCTCTCAAATAGCTAGAAAGTTGGATGTGACACAACCAGCCATCCTGAAGCACCTCAGCCTTCTTCAGAGGGCGGGTCTGATAGAGAGCTTCTGGAGAAAGAGCCCATTAGGCGCAGCAAGAAAATATTACAAGATCTGTGACTCCATTGGCATAGAAATAGCCATTCATCCGAAGGATTTCAGGGTTGCTAAACACCCTCAAAGAATGAGTTGTCATAAGTATTTAGAGATGGAACGGGTGATTAAGCAGTTAACTGAGGGAATCAACAGAGTAGAGGATGTGGCTTTAAAAGCGGCTAAGGCGAGGGAATTGATGGAGATGGCTGATGCCCTTCTTTCATGTGAAGACTATGAGAAAGGAAACTGGAACTGTGAAAACTGTCGTAGAGTCGCGTCGCTGAGGAAAGAGGCTTCCCAAATCATATTACACGTGTCTAGAGGGGATATAGAGTCGGGACTTCGCAGGTTAACGGAGACGATAAACCAGCTTGTGTCTGGCTTGTTGCCGAGCAGCGCACATTAGCTCTGTCTTCACATGTTGCTAATGGCATTTTAGAATTGCAGTCTTACGCTGATACTTTCGATTGATTTGGGATAGTCAGGTAGGATTCGAACTTCATTAACCTTTGAAATTCTCATGCGTCGATTTAGTTAACGCCCTTCACAAACCGAAAGGTTGTCACCTATGGCACAGTTATGTAATGATGCTCAATGCTGGAATTTAAGCGAGATCTGAACCAATCCCGGCGCAACAACATGGAGATATTTACAAATAATGAGAGACGGTTCTTCTTAGAATTTTTTTAACGCGTTCCGTTCGGCTTCTATTGCTAACTCAAAACCTGTCTGAGAGCTCTCTACGTCAGAGGTTTTGGTTTAGTCAATTGAGCTTTGAGGAGCTTTGAATTAAGCGTCTCAATTAAGTCTTGGATGATATCGACTTCCTCTCCTTCAAAATAAACTTCGCCACACTGCTGACATATCCAAGCGGGAACTTCATCGATGAGGAAATGATATCCACGTCCATTCATTGTATAAGTTGTTTTCCCCCTGACCATATTACCCTTACAATAGTAACATTCCACAAGCTTCACCTTCTTCTACGTGTTTTAAAGTTTGGTTCCCACTCTAATAAAGTTGGCGTATAAACCGTTACTATCGCCAAGTAATCCTCCTTAGGCGCACAAACCATGTGAATAACCCTTCCTCCACGAGTTTTGCCCATAAGCAAACAACTATGACCACGTGGATCATTTGGATAATCTTCCACAATTTCATCACTTTCTAGCGCCTCATAAACGTCCTGTCTCAAAATCATTCTCTCTGATAAATTCATCTGATTTAATGCATGGCGAGTAAAAAGCACTTTCCTCTTATAGGCCCTCATAATTTCTTCCACGAAAGTTTTCATCGCAAGTGAGCTCCGTCTTCTGCAATTAGTCAATTGATTTTCATAGCTCTTTTAAATTTTCTCTTAAAGTTTAGATTCAACCAAATACACACTTCGGAAACTGTCTTAACTGAATCTTCTTTTAAGGCGTTTCGCTTAGCCTTTATCACTAACTCGAAATCAGTTAGAGCTTCCTTGTAGTTCATAGCCTTTCTAGTCTTACTTGTAGAATGTTGTTTCTGTAAGTGTATTTGATTGTGTCTTTTTTGACAGGAGCTGGGAGCTGGACTATTCTTAGGTATTTCTTTGTTGAGGTATATGCGCTTATCGTTAGAGTCTTTTCGTCTGTTTTTATGTTTATGTTTTTCTCATTCACGCCGGGTAGCTCCGCTAAGACTATTATGTGATCTTTTTCTTCGAAGACATCGATAAGTGGTTCCCTTTCCCTCATCAAGCTAGGTACGTAAGGAAAAACTGTGATGTGTGGATGTGTTATTTTCGGTTTACTTAATGGTCTTGCAACGTGGAAGGCGCCTTTTAATGTGGCTGATCTTAAAAAGAATGTCTTCCCTATTGTACGTGTTTGGGGGATGTGGGTTTGTTCAAGGCGGATGAAGTGTTTGCATCCTTGGCATCGGTGTGTGCTGATTCTGTCTCTTTTTATGCTTTTTACGAGAGGGCAGAAAACCCATTCAGCTCCCTGAAAACCCCTGACCAGGAGCTTGTTTTTCCCTTTTCCGAGAGCCGCTTGACAGATCAACCACACCAAACGGTTACCCTCTTTGCGTTTATTAGATCTGGAATCCACATCTGATTCCGTTCTAAGCCTCCGGTATGCTCTTGAGCGTAATATATTCTTATCTGGTGATTTTCGGTACGATGTAGATGCAGCAAAAAGCGAGTATAGGCTTTGTTTCGCAATTTGAAATATGCTGTGAAGCGTAATGTGTTTCACGTATCGATTTCCGATACGAAAGCTGTGTCATTGCTTTGAATATTTCTTAAATAGAAAGATGCCACATTTGAGGGCGTCGAATAAAAATGAAAACCGTGAGAGGTGATGATATTGGTACAGCAAAGTCCAGATGTCTCTAGCTTAGCCGAGGTTCTTGACAGAATACTTGACAAGGGAATAGTCGTCGACGCTTGGGCAAGAGTTTCTCTGGTTGGCATCGAAATCCTAACCATCGAAGCAAGAGTGGTAGTCGCGTCAGTGGACACCTTCCTGCACTACGCTGAAGAGATAACAAAGGTAGAGCAAGCGGCAATCGGAGTGCCTGCACCCGCAGCTTAAGCTGACTGATAAGACGCGGCCCTCTTTAGGGGAAGAATAAAAATGTCTGAAGAAGAAGCTGAAGAAGTAGCGGAAGAGAAGCCTGTTCGAGCAGTGCCAACGAAAAAAGTTCCAGAAGCGAAGCCCATGCGAATGGCCGCCATGCCAGTGAAAGAAGTGCTAAAAAAAGTGAGCCCCAGAACCGTTAAAGGCAAAATAGCGGCAATTCAAAAAGCTGCTGGTATGATCTATTCAGGCGCCCGTGCCATACAGTCGGATGCCGCAAAGCAGATGAAGGAAAACCAAGAGGCAGTTGCCAAAATCCAATCAGGTGTGCGTGCCATACAGTCCGCCATTAGAGATCACATGAAGAAACACCAAGACGCTGTCGCAGCTATGCAGTCAGCCATCGCAGAGCAGATAAAAGAAAACCAGGCATACGTAAAGGATTTCTTCGGGTGAGCAACCTCCCTTTGCACACAAGGAGAAGCCATATTTTCCTCCATCTCCCCATTCTTTATTCAAGAATTCGGTCTGACTCAAGAGAAAGTCGAGGAGGTGAGAAAAACTGCCTAGTATGAGGCCCACGAGTAGTTTGCGCGCCCGAGAGAGGGACAAAAAAGTAAAGTGGCTGAGGAAACTTAGAGAGAGAATACAGCACTTTTCCCTTGCTCTTCGTCCACAAATGGTTCGCGCGATGTGGGTAAGAGATTTGGTTCAAAAAGAGGCATAACAATTTGCCTTTGTCAGGGTCAGAAATTGCCCCTTTGAACTGTTTTTTGGCTTTGGATACAACAGGCCTAAAAAACATCCATTTCTAGATGTGATTTTCAATTTTTGACACAAATCTCGTAACTACTTTTTGAATATTACTTAAGTAAGTAAGTCACACCCTCTCAAAAAGAGAGAGTGACTCTGAAGATGAAATACGTACCTACCCACAAGAGAGTAGTGAGAGGAAAGAGAATTCATGAAACGGCAGAAGAAAAGTTTTCAAAACTAGAATTGGAGAAAAGAGCCCCAGAATTGTCAATCGAACGCGTCGAAGCAGAGTTTCTGGTGCCAACTATTGAAAATTTTGTTGAAACAGAGCAGGTTAGAAGACTAAAGGACAGAGTTAAGCTGTGGATTAAAGTGGGATACCCTCCCCACATAGTAGGACCAACAGGCTGTGGGAAAACAACACTAGCGTTGCAAGTTGCAAAGGAGATGGGAAGACCCACGGTTTGGATAAACGGCGACGAACAAATGACCACAACGGACCTGATCGGAGGATACTCAGAGATGGAAGCCGAAAGCGTGAGAGACAGGTTCGTTCACAACGTCATGTTAGCGAAAGACAGAACGAAATATACGTGGGTTGACAATCCACTGACGCTTGCGTGCAAATACGGCTACACGCTGGTCTACAACGAGTTCTCAAGAGCCAAGCCAGAAGCAAACAACGTCCTTCTCTCAGTGTTAGAGGAACATATCCTCGAACTCCCAACAATGTTCGGAGAAGAAAGATACATCAAAGTCCATCCAGACTTCAACCTCATATTCACAAGCAACTCCATCGAATATGCAGGAGTACATAGGCCTCAAGACGCCCTACTCGACAGAATGGTAGACATCTACATGGACTACTACGACTCCGACACCGAAGTAAAAATCGTTCAGGCACACACCGGCATGTCGCCCTCTGAAGCGAAAAAAGTGGTGAAAGCAGTTAGAATAATCAGAGAGAAAATGCCCGAACCCTACAAACCCGGAACAAGGGCAGAAATAATGATCTGCCAAGCACTAAGAGCAATGGACGGCTTTTCAATAGAAGACCTTGAACAGATATGCATGGACGTCCTCGCGACAAAAATAGGAGAACCAAAAGAACTCCTCAAAAAAAGTGACCTCATAGGAGAAATACTCGCCGAAACTTATGGAGATGCCTAAGTTGGAAAAAGTTAATGCAACAATCCAGGACGCCAAAATCTACAAAATCTCCGACCTCTGGCGCAGAAAGCCAAGGGGACTCAAGTTCAACGACACAGACGCCCTTGTTATCACCCTGAGAGCTCAGGATGGAAGTACAATAAAGGAAACTTTCTATTTCTGCCTAAAACCAGACGGAACCTTCAACGTAAACACCGTAAGCAGAGACAGCAGCCAAGCAAGGCGGCGAAGACTAGCCAGTTTTCTCAAACACTACAAAATAACTGGCAACCTAGATGAATACAACCTAAAAGAGGGAATAAAGAGGTGGAAAGGGATAGAAGTTGCCGCCATAAAAGTCGGCGATTCAGGCTTTATTTATGTTCCATAGGAAGGAAGGAAAATGACAGCAGAAAAACCTATGGCACCGATAGAAAAGATCACTAACCTAGCACTTTTCATAGCGAAGAAGTACATATCCAAAGAGCCAGAGACAATCATAGGCGTCGAACAAAAAGAGGGAGAATGGAAAGTTACGGTTGAAGCACTGGAGAGAAAGGCGGTACCAGACACTCAAGACCTTCTAGGAAGATACGAGATCAGACTCAACAAGAACGGCGAATTAATCGGCTGGACACAGAAGATGATCAGGAAGCGATCCGACAGAATGATGCCAGCAGCAGAAGAAGAGTGGGTAGTAACTGCATGAGGAAAACAGTAATGGAAAAGAGAAACTGGTGGCGGAGAAGCCTAAATAGACACTTTCGCTTGCTAGAAGCAAGGTCTCGTGCATTAGAACAAAGGCGAAGAATAGGGGAGCAGAGAATAAAGGCTCAAAAGAAACGAACCTTGGAGCAACAAGAAAAAGCCTTGGAGAGAGTACACGAAGCGAAGGAGAGGGGCGAAGCGATGACTGGCATGGATACACTGGAGAGAAAAAAGATAGCCAAGGAATTAACTTGGAAGGGAAAATGGGACACAAGAAGAGCGAAATTCAACGTACGGGCGAGAAAATACAGTTAACCATTGCAAGAATCAAGGCCAGTAATCCAGTTGAAAGGTTAAGAAGAAATGACATCCCTCAACTCGCAGTTACGGCCTGACTCGAGTGTTAAAGGCGTAAATCACACACTCCATCTTTACACCCCAAAGGTGGATAAATACACCATTCAAAGAGCTTTTTTGATTTCTACCCGAAACGATGAAAAGATAGTTTACGTAACAACAGATGATCCCACATCCCTGATTCAAGAATTCAACTCCACAAATGTTGAGTTAAAAATCATCAAACCAGAAGAGATCAGAAACCTCGAAAACGAAAGAAACTGTAAAATACGAATCGTCATAGACGCTGGATCAATACTTGACCAAGAAGACGCAGAGGTCGAAGAAAGGGAAAGTTACCTAAACGAACTAAGCAAAAAATACTCCATAAACTGCCTGTGCACCTACGACGTTACCAAGCTTAACCCTAAAGCAATCAAACAACTGGCAATGCACCACAACCAACTTCGCCTCACAACCAGTGACCTAACGTTATTATCTGGGGATCTGCTTGACAGATCCAAGTTGTCAGAGGACTCCATCGAAAAAATGGTGAAAGACAATCTGGAAACCATAATTCTTGCTCTTCTACGGAAGAAACCAATGTGTGGAACCGACATAATTGGAACCATACATCTGGAATTCGACGTGTTGCTCAGCCCAGGAATCATCTATCCTCTGCTTCAGTCATTTAAAGAGAAGGGATTGTTAACTTCCGAGAAATATGGCAAGGCAAAGATATATGCCCCTGCTAGGGACGCTGAACTGAAGATAACAAGCATAATTAATGAGCACATTCAAGCTCGCAAATTCTTGAACCACTACCTAAAGCAAGAACTGACAATTGAGGAGGTAAGTTGAAATGACTAAGAAAAAATACGAGGATCTTAGAAAAAAGAGATTCAAACAAAGAGAAGAACGTTTGAAAAGGGAAAGGGAAAGAATTAGGGAGCAGAATCTGTTATTAAAGCAGAGAAAATGGGCTGAAGCAGCGAGAAGAAAAGGAATCAAGGCACAACTCTTGTGGGAGAAAAGGTTAGAACAAGAGAAGACAAGGGAAGAAATAAGAAACGTAAGAATGGTTGTAGAGGAAATTGAGGAGAAAACAAAAGCCTCTCTATATGTTCCGGAAATAAAGAAGAAAATAAATGAGATGTTGGAGGAAGCGGACAAAAGCTTTGACTTGGCAGAATACGATAAAGCAATCAAGCTCTCACTTGAGATTAAAGAACTGGCGGAGAAAGCGAGGCTAGAGGCCTCGAGGGCTGAGGAAAAAAGAAAGAGAAGAAAGGAAGAGGCGAAGTATTTCTACTGTGTGATACCGTTTAGCAAAGAAAAGAGTTTTGGAAATATAGGTGTAAAAAACGGCGAGGTCTACACTATTCCTTACAGAGACATTGCGGCGGTGGTTAGCGATTCTCCCATGAAGGATTACGAACTGACCGAGGACAACACAAGGAGGCATGAAGCAGTCTTAAGGCAAGTAATGGAGGAGCACACGGTTGTACCAGTGGAATTTGGCACAACGATAAAAAACGAAAGAATTCTAAGGCGCCTACTGAGGAAGGCTTATGATCCGGCAAGGGAGTGTTTGAAGCTAGTGGATAGCATGGTTGAACTTGGAGTAAAAGGTGTTCTTGACAAGGACATCGTGTTTGTTGACCATGAAAAAAGAAAGGAGTGCGTCTCAGACATCCTGGGATCACTAAACACTAGGGCAAAGCAGGCGGTCATGGGTGACCTATTCAGTGATAGGCTGCTTTTAAACGCATCATTTCTAGTCGACAAAGAAGGCATGAACGCCTTTTCAAACGAGGTGACGAACCTGCAAGAAAAATACCCCGTGCTAAAGCTTCTGTACAGCGGACCGTGGGCGCCCTACAATTTTGTTTATATAAAAATCGGGGCAGAGGGCATGGAAATAAGTAAAAATAGGTGAAACCAGATGCCCTTTTTCATAGACGATATTTTCCTGCGAATGCTCGGTCTTTCCATACCGCCCTTTGACATGATCTGGCTCATGGAAACAATTAGAGACCACGTTGAGAATGTGAGGCAAGAGGAGAACCAGCAAAAGATTAACAACAAAATAAAGGAGAACCGGCTGCTCTACGAGCTGGGCGAAATAACAAAGGAGGAATACGAGAGGAGAAACGGGGAACTGAACCACCAACTAAAAATGAACAATCGAATAAACAGAACGAACCTCAACCAGAGGATAAACATACTCGGCTAGTGTCGGAGGGAAGTAGATAGTTTGAACCGTAAATTCAAAAAACTGAAACAAACGAAACGCGTAATCAAACCTCGAAAAAGTAACATACTAAAGACACCTCAGTTTGCCAAACATCCCATTCCGAGGACAAAGGGGATTAAAAAACTTCGTTATACAGCTCCACCCATAAAAGTTGATGCAACCGGAGAGGTTCTGCTTGGATCGGCTATAGCTGTACCTGCTGGGACTATGATCGGAGTAGGCTCAGCGACAATACGGACATGTAGCCATATAGGAATCTCGGTGCTGAAAAAGATTCGAGAAAAAGCTGAAGAAACGAGGGAAGCTGAGAAGGAAAGCGCAAAAATTCAAAGAGGTTCTCACGGATGGTGAGATTGAGACCTGAAGAAACTGGCTTGAAGGAACTCGTCGACAGAGTCTTGGACAAAGGAGTGGTAGTCGATACGAGTGTCAGAGTTGACCTCGGCAGCCTCGATCTTTTAGGAGCCAAAGCTCACATCATCCTCGCGTCCTTCAAAACGGCTGAAAAGATGGGTTTAGATTTTCCTGAAGGAACCAATCTTAACACGCCAGCATGGCGAGATTTGACAACAAAGCAATCATGTCCAGTTTGCGATATGGAGTCCAGACAAGAAGAACTCAAAGAAGAAGGCTGCCCTTGGTGCGGATGGAACTACAGGCCAGATGAGAGATAAACGATGGAAAGCACAACATTAACACCTGAAAAAGATGACTCCTCAGGCCTGGCAGGTGCCATAGACAGAATTCTAGACAAAGGACTAGTGATCAACGCAGACATCACCATCGACGTTTCAGGTGTTGAACTACTCGGAATCAAAATAAGAGCTGCCCTAGCATCCTTTGAAACGGCGGCGAAATACGGGTTAGAGTTTCCGTCAGGAACCAACCTCGAAACAGCAGCTTGGAAAGAAGCCATGATAGAAAAAGAGGAGTGCCCACAATGCGGGAAGCGAGTTGATAGGGAGGAGCTGCTAAACATTGCGTGCCCGTGGTGTGGATGGGAAAGCGCAAAGGCAAAGAAGAGAAAGGCGATGAAGGTCGGCGCAAAGGTGGAGATCCAATAGTTGAATATCTCAGAGAAGACGAGGAAGGCGAACATACTTATGAGAACGTTAGATGAGAAAAGCAGACAGATCATAACATACCTTTTGAGAGAAAGGCATGCAGGAATCAGAAAGCTCGCTGAT
>Ga0315314_1000615_pt1 | contig 37173 bp, 36 predicted proteins | sample TDP9_MG_FD_203631 | JGI IMG/M metagenome (GOLD analysis project Ga0315314, IMG submission 203631) | Freshwater sediment microbial communities from Lake Towuti, South Sulawesi, Indonesia - TDP9 | ecosystem: Environmental > Aquatic > Freshwater > Lake > Sediment | place: Indonesia: South Sulawesi... | reverse complement strand
GCTTATGAAAACAAAAATCATGATCTTCGGTTTTGCAGGGATCCTATCACTCAGCCTAATGCTGGCTGGCATTGCCTCAGCTGCTGAAGTGAAGAATTATGTCTTTGGAAGCGGACCCATGGGGGGACCTTGGAGAATTGGGGTGGGTGCCGGCGTCCAGGTTCTCAACGAACAGCTTAAAGACAAATACTCGTTTACGGCTGCTGCTTCGGGCGGGTCGGTGGAAAATGTGAGGCGCATGATAGGAGGCGAGTATCACACTTCTTGGGCTCATGTCAACAACATGTACGATGCCTGGAATGGTGTGGGGCTCTTCGAGGGCCAGAAGCCTTTCAAGGAGATGAGGGTGTTGGCGTATTTAGTAGATCAGGCCGTCAACATTGCGACTTTGGCCAAATCGCCCATCAAGAATCTATCCGACTTGGCAGGTAAAAAAGTGAACATCGGCCCTGCGGGAAGCGGCGGCGTTCCTATTGCCAGGGCCATCTTCAAGGCCCTCGGCATCGCCGATAAGGTAAAGATCGTGAATGTCAGTTTCGAGGCAGGTGCCCAGGCCCTAAAAGATGGGCAGATTGATGTTTCCATGATCCCGGGCGGCCCCTATGTCTCTCCGGCCGTCGTAGAAATTTCACGCTCCGTAACGATTCGAATTGTTGAACCTACCTTAGAAGAGGCCAAGAGGGTTGAGTCAGAGGTTTCCTACCTTTATCTGAGTGTCATTCCACCCAACAAGTCTGTGGGGGAGAGTGCGGATAAAGAGAAGAAGGCCCTCTTCTGGAGTCTCTACTGGATTGCCTTGGCGGGCATGCCGGATGAAGTCGTATATGATATTCTCAAAGTCACCCAGGAGCCGAAGAATAAGGAAGTTTTGGGCAAAGTTCTAAGCTATTGGATTACGACCGGGCCTGAATTTTCCTCTTTGGTTAAAATTGGCATTCCCCTCCATGCGGGGGCGGTTAAATTCTGGAAGGAGAAAGGGGTGAAAATTCCTCCTGAGCTTATAAAATAGGCTCTTCTCCCAAAAGTGAGCGCTTAAATAAGCCAAGTAATGACTGCGTGTTCCATGAAAAAAGGCTTCACCGTAATTATCCCCTCCCTTGGCGGGAGGGGATAAAGGGGAGGGGGAATTTGGATTCCTTATTCACCCCCACCCCTGAACCATATAAGGTTCAGGGCATTGTCCTGCACCCCACGTGGTGCAGGGCCCAACCCTCCCCCATCAAGGGGGAGGAAGATCTGTTGTGGCTTTGGTCTTCAATGACTTCTTTGATGAATTATAGGTATTGATATATTGACCCTTTAATCCAGTACACTTTTGGGAGGAGAACCATAAAATAAATCTCCATCCAACTCAGGCTAAAAGGAGAAATGAATGAAACGTTATGTGGTGAATGAGTCAGAAGGGGTTAAGGGCAAACTTCCTGTTCCCGGAGGGGGCGGGACATTCAACATTCTCATCGACGAGGAGATTTCAGGGGCCAAATATTTTTCCCTCCTCGTCAACGAGATGGCTCCGGGATACAAAGGGAAAGAGCATTCTCATGACGTTGAACACTGCTGGTATATCCTAAAAGGTACAGGAATCATCCAGATGGCAGGGCAGACGTATTACATCAAACCAGGCGACGCCGTATTCGCACCCATCGGGATTCTTCACTCTGTCGAATGCACAGGAAATGAACCCCTTCGATATGTTGTCGTCTACGCACCTCCTGGACCGGAGAAGGAGTTGAGAGAGCAGACCGGTTTTGCCAAGGCGCCAAAAGGGAGGGATAAGTGAAATATTTTTATGACCGGTTTGAAGAGTATTCCTGGAGGTATATTACGGATACTCACAGTGATTCGGTAAAGACGGAGGTCATCGTCGATATTCCCCCGGCCAGCGATTTCCGTATCCACATTACCCGTTTCCAGCCTGGAGCGGGGGCCGTTCCTCATACCCACGAATGGGAACATGCCATGTACATCATGCAAGGGACCGGAAAGGTTAGCATCGAAGGGGAAGAGGCGGTCGTGAGACCGGGAATGCTCGCCTTCGTTCCCAAGAATGGAGTTCATTCTATCTATAATATTGGGAAAGATGAACTCGTGGTTTGGGGTGTGAGTGGACCTCCCAAGACAGAGGCTGGATACGCACAGTTAAAAAGGAAGAAATAGATCCCGAGGGCTCTCTCTGAGAAATCGAGAAGACGAAGAAGGGGAATACTTCTGATGGGGATCACAAGTGAATATGTAGATTTTTGTTTAAGTCTAAGATATGAGGATCTCTCCTCAGAGATCGTCGAATATGTGAAACGACTGGGCCTCGATTTCATCGGCACGGCAGCCTATGGGACCCTCGCGGAGTCCAGTAAGACAATGCTCCGGTTTATCCAAAGCCTTAAATTGCGTGGAGAGTGTAGGGTGATGGGTACCTCAATAAAATCTCCTCCGCAATACGCAGCCTTGGCAAACGGAACCTTTGTTAAGCCGAATGAATTGGATGATGTAGAGAATTCTTCCTCCCTTCATCCCGGGGCAGCCATCTGGCCTGTGATTCTGGCAGTGGGGGAAAAATACCGCCTGAAAGGAAAGAGGTTGATCACCGCAATTGTCCTCGGTTATGAGACCATCATCCGACTGGGGCAGGCCATTAACTATGCAGAACACTACAAACGCGGATTTCACCCTTCTTCTACCTGTGGTACTTTTGCGGCTACGGTGGCTGCCTGCAAGCTTCTTGATTTAAATAAACAGCAGATGATCGATGCTCTGGGAATTTCAGGAAGCCAAACCTCCGGGTCCTTTCGGTATATTGTGGCCGGTTCCTGGACCAAAGCCTTCCACTCAGGGTGGGCTTCTCACAATGGCATCTTGGCGGCCCATCTGGCCCAGAAGGGGTTCAATGGGCCTACCGATATTTTTGAGGGCCCATATGGCTTTCTGGAGTCTTACTCGCAGAACACCCATCCTGAGCTTATCTTGAAAGACTTAGGGAAGGTTTACCAGACATTAAGGACCGGGATCAAGATTCATACGGCGTGCAGGCATGAACATCCGGCATTGGATGCAGTTCTGGCCATTGTGCGGGAGAATGACCTAAAACCGGGGGACATCCAGAGGATCGATATCTACATGATCAGGAATGCCTTTAGGCTGGTCGTTGAACCAGAAGATGAAAAAAGGGCGCCCAAGAATGTGGTTGAAGCTATGCACAGCATGTATTTTGGGGCCGCGATGGCCATCATAAAGAGGAGGGCCTTTATTGAGGAACATACCGAGAGTTGGCTTCGCTCGTCACGGGTGCAGGAGATGATAAGAAGGATACATTGCTATCATGACCCGGGCCTCGATGAACTCCTCCCGGAAAAATTTCCTGCTCGGGCTGTTATCTCTACAATAGATGGTAGAAAATTTGAGAAGATGATTGAAAGGCCTCATGGGGATGGACTGGAGCCACTGCCATTGGATGAATTGAGAGGGAAATATGAAACTCTGGCCAGCAGTATTTTCCCAGAGAAACGGGTGCAGGAGATTGAAAAAAGACTGATGCATCTTGAAGAAATCGAGGATTTCGGTAAAATCGCAGATCTTTTCGGCAAGAGAGGAGCAAAATTATCATGATGAAAAAGATGCGCCACATTGGGATTATAGTGGAAGACCTTGATCGAACAGCAAAGAGATTTGAGGGTTTCGGACTTAAATGTACTGAAGTCATTGAGAAAGAAGAGGATGGGATGAGGATCGCCTTTTTCCCCATCGGAGATACCCTGATCGAGTTCCTCAGTTTCAGCCCCGACAGAGGATGGGACCCTATTCATACGGTGGTGCGGTCACAAAAGGGCGCGATCAACCACCTCTGCTTTGAAGTGGATGACTTAGAAGTGAGCATCCGGGATTTCGAGAAAAATGGGGCCAAACTGGTTGAGGGGTCCCCAATGACTGGAGCCCATGGCCGCGTTGCTTTTTTTTATCCTGAGACCACAAATGGCATCTTGATAGAAATCTGTCAGGTATAGGTGTACGTCCACGTGTAGCTGGGCGGCAAGGATATATAGCATTATGAGCAAAGAAAGTATCGGAGGGCTATTTTTGCTTTTTGTTGGGTCGTATGCATTTTTGCATTCCATTCAGCTTCTCATAGGAACATGGAGGCAGCCAGGTCCAGGATTATTTCCCCTTCTCCTTTCGGTCTTACTTTGCATAGTTGCGACCTTGATTTTTATCTCTGGGAAGGGAAAGGAAAAAATTGATTGGCGGGGATCTATCGGACAACGCATGAAACCATGGCAAATTGTCATGCTCACCATCGGTTTTATTCTGGCTATGAAACCAGTAGGCTACCTGGTTACATCGTTATTCTATCTATTTGTTCTTTTTCTCTGGGTATGCCGGTTCAGAATGTGGGTGGCGACGATTCTCTCCGCGCTCTTGGCCCCAGCCACATGGTATTTTTTCGGAAAAATTCTTGGCCTTCACCTGCCCGTGGGGCCCTGGAGGCTATGACCGCACTTGTTATGCCCTTTAGTGACCAGGGGCGTCTTTGATGGATATTTTAAGCAACTTATACAACGGGTTTCTAACCGCCCTTAGCCTGTACAATATCTATCTGTGTTTTATAGGATGCTTGTGGGGAACGGCGGTTGGAATTTTACCCGGCATCGGCCCTCTGGCCGGTATTGCGATTCTTATTCCGGCTACTTATAGGCTCGATCCGACGGGAGCCATCATCATGCTTGCCGGGATTTATTACGGAGCCATGTACGCGGGTTCAACAACCTCCATCTTGATGAATATCCCGGGGGAGTCCGCTTCTGTCGTAACATGTCTCGATGGTTACAGGATGACCCAAAAGGGCAGAGCTGGGGCTGCCCTTTTTATAGCTGCCTGGGGATCATGGTTCGGGGGAACTCTGAGCATTGTGGGCCTTATGCTTATGGCGCCTATATTGGCAAATTTTGCCATGAAATTCGGCCCTCCAGAGATGTTTGCTCTCTTATTGGTGGCCTTTCTTCTGCTCGGGGTTTTGGGAACAGGCTCATTCATTAAGACCATGGCTATGGTCCTTTTGGGCCTGCTGATCGGGACAGTCGGTATGGACCCCTTAACAGGGGATCTGCGTTTCACCCATGGCGTCAGAGATCTATACGATGGCATTGGTTTTGTTCCTGTGGCAATGGGGGTTTTCGGGATTGGGGAAATTCTTGCAGCCACTGAGGAAAGCCTGATGCGGGATGTTTACAAGCCCCGATGGCGCGAACTTTTACCCACTCGGGAAGAATTCCGGGCCTCTATCGGCCCCATATTCCGAGGATCCATTCTGGGCTTTTTCGTTGGTCTTTTGCCTGGTTCTGCTCATGTTCTTGCCAGCTTTGTCAGTTACATTACTGAAAAAAAAGTGGCCAAAAAACCTGAAGAGTTCGGGACTGGCCGCATAGAGGGGGTGGCCGGGCCTGAGACGGCTAACAATGCGGCAACTGGAGGTGCAATGGTTCCATTTCTGGCTCTGGGAATTCCCACGGGGCCGGCTATTGCTGTCATGATGATCGCCCTGCTTCTACATGGTATTCGTCCGGGTCCCCTTATGATTTCAGAACAACCCCAGTTATTTTGGGGCCTGATAGCGAGCATGTACATTGGAAATGTTATCTTGGTCGCCCTCAACCTTCCTTTTGTTGGTCTTTTTGTCAGCCTGCTCAGGGTGCCTTTTCGCATTCTTATGCCCATGATCCTATTGATTTGCCTGGTCGGCACCTATTCGGTAAATTTGAGCTCATTTGAGATGGTCATTCTTCTATGTTCCGGAGTCCTCGGTTACTTCTTACGGAAATTCAAGTATGATCTGGCTCCTTTCATCCTGGCATTGATTCTTGGTCCCATTATTGAGGAAGCCTTCCGGCAATCTTTGATGCGCAGTGGAGGCTCTTTTTCCATTTTTTGGGAGAGTCCTATTGCCCGCACGTTTATCGTCATTTCTCTCCTACTATTCCTTTGGAACATTTACAACACCTTAAGACCCAGAAAAAGGACCGTTCCAATGGAAGAAGGAAGATGAGGGTGCCATGATGCCAGATATTGATATCTTGAAAATAATGAAGAGAAAGGTGGTGATTATCATGGATGGAAAGTAATCAGGCTTATTTCTAATATCTAAAGCCAAAAAATGGAGGTGATTATTATGAAAAAGAAAAATATCCTCATATTATCAGTGATGGCGGCAACTTTTATGCTCTTCACGAGTGTACCTGTTGCCACGGCAGAATACCCGGCGAGACCAATTACACTAATCGATCCTTATCCCCCAGGAGGAACTCTTGACATTCAAGCCCGAGCTTTTGCCGCTGTTGCGGAGAAGCTCTTGGGACAACCCATGGTGGTGGTTAATAAAGCAGGCGCTGCTGGGATGATAGGCTCAGCCGAAGGTGCCAAGGCCGCTCCTGACGGCTATACCCTCACCGTTGGCTGCACAGCTAATACATGCACCATAGAATGGGAAATTGCCAACGGGCGGAAGCCACCCGTCAACAAAGAGAGCTTCATCCTCATTGGGTCCTTCACCCTAAGCCCGACTCTGCTCGTCGTACCTTACAACAGCCCCTGGAAAACCCTGGCCGACCAGATAAGAGATTGCCAGGCCAAGCCAGACCACTATGCCTTCAGCTCTGGTGGGCTTTACGGGATGAGCCATATACCAGCCGAAATCCTCATGAAAGCCGCCGGATTTAAGGCTCGCCACGTTCCCTACAAAGGAGGAGGCCCTGCTCTTAGTGCGGTAGTGGGTGGGCACGTAGATTTTGCCACCCAATTTCCACCCACGTCAATTCCCCTTTATCGAGGCAATAAGTTGAGGGTCTTGGCCGTCCAGAGCGACCAGAGGCTCAGGTCGATTCCAGAGGTGCCTACCATTAAGGAATTGGGTGTCGACGCTGAGTTCTATGCCTGGGTTGGGATTATGGCTCCGAAAGGAACTCCCAGGGAAATTGTAGAAAAGCTTCGGGAAGTTGCCGCAAAGGCAGCTAAGGAAGAATCATTCATCAAAGCCATTGAGAACTTGGGCGATGAAGTTCGTTATATGAACGCTCAGGAACTGGACAAACATTGGGACCGCGAATCAGAAACGTTTGCAAAACTTTATAGAGAGCTTATCAAGGAAAAAAAGTAAAAAACTCGGTACAAAACGGTACGGTGCCTCCGTATGCCCCTTCCTGGAGCCGGGGTCAAGGGGGGAGCCCCACTCTGCCTGTCTCGCCTGGGCGAGGAGCTTCACTTCAGGGAGATGCCCTATAATGGCAAAGTTGAAGGGAGTGACGATCAAAAAGTCGGGTTGTATGATGTGCCACGGGGGGTGTGGAATTCTCGTCCACGTCATTAACGGCAGGGCGATAAAACTGGAGGGCGACCCGGAATGCCCAAACAATGGTGGCAAGCTCTGCCCCAAAGGGCGGGCTGGGCTTGACCTCCTATACCATCCAGAGCGCTTGCAATTTCCGTTAAAGAGGGCGGGGGCCAGGGGTGAGGGGAAATGGGAACGCATTTCCTGGGATCAGGCCCTAGATGAGATTTCCGGGAAATTGATGGATCTTCGCGGGCGTTACGGGCCATGGACCATGGCTGCTGGCGACGGAACCAAACTCGATGAAGTTGCCTGGGTAGCTGATCTTTTCACCTTCCATTTCGGCTCTCCCAACAACTTCGGTTCGGGCCGGGCCCAATGCTTCCGGCCCCGCCGGATTTCCAGCCTGTACACCTACGGAGGTTATTTTACCCCGGACTACCTAAACCATCCACAGTGCATCGTATTGTGGGGTGACCAACCGGATGTGAGCAATCACAACACCATCCTCGGTTTGAAGGTCATTCAAGCCCTAAAGAGCCATCCGAAGCTGGTGGTAGTTGACCCACGGAGGACAAATCTGGCGAAAAAAGCGGATGTTTGGCTCAGGCTTCGACCCGGAACCGATGCTGCTTTAGCCTTGGCGTGGCTGCACGTCATCCTGAAAGAGGAGCTTTATGACCGGCAGTTCGTGGAACGCTGGACGAACGCGCCCTACCTGGTTCAAGCGGACACCGGGCAACTTTTGACCGATGAGCAAGGCAATTATCTGGTCTGGGAAGAAACCACGGGGCAGCCTTGCCCTGCTGATCGACCAGGAGGCAGGGCCGCCCTGACCGGGAGTTATGAAATCCGAGGAATCCCCTGCAAGCCGGTCTGGCAGACTCTTACTGAGCGGGTTAAGGATTATTCGCCAGAGCGGGTATCGGAGATCGCCTGGGTGAGGGCAGAAGACATCCGCAAGGCGGCGCGGATGTATGCCAAGTCCAAACCCGCCTGCATCGGCTGGGGGGTAGGGATTGACCAATCGATTACGGCCCACCAGAACTCAAGGGCGATTTGTATCCTGCAATCCATCACCGGTAACCTGGACGTTCCGGGCGGCAACATCAACCCTGTCCCCCGCTACCATGGCTGCGTGGCCGTAATCAAGCGGTATGCCAACAGCCTCCCTGCCGAGTTTTTTGTAAAGCAGCTCGGCGGCGATAAATACAGACTTCTCGCCGGGCCAACCGCGAAGGTCACGGCCCATTATCCGAGCATCCTGCGAGCCATTCTGGAGGAGCAACCCTATCCGGTGAAGGCCTGGTTCAACATCGGGTGTAATCCCCTGGTCGGTTGGGGGAATTCTCATAAAGTCTACCGGGCCTTAAAAAAAGTGGAGCTTTCGGTGGTCTGCGAACTTTTTATGACTCCGACGGCCCAATTGGCTGATTACGTTCTGCCGGCAGCCTCCTACCTGGAGAAGACCCGCCTGATTGATACCGATGGGGTGAATCCTTACGGTAATATCCTGACCGGAAAGGTCGTGGAGCCAGTGGGGGAGGCCCGAGACGAGTTCGAGATATTTGGCGACTTGCTCAGGCGGTGCGGCCTAGACAGGAACTGGCCGTGGAATAAGGTAGAGGAATTCTACGAAGAACGGCTAAAGGAGAGCAACCTTACCTGGGAAGAGGTAGTGAAGGATGGCGGGGTATGGGATGAGGTCCGCTACAAGAAGTACGAAACCGATTATTACCGCAAAGGAGGAGGGTTCAATACGCCTACCGGTAAGGTGGAGATCTACTCAACCCACTGGCACAAACTGGGTTACGATCCAATGCCTCTTTACTTGGAACCGCCTGAGAGCCCGTACAGCACGCCGGAGCTGGCCAAGGAGTATCCCTTTGTAATCACGACCGGAGGGCGGGTACCTTTCTACTTTCTCACCCAACACCGTCAGATTCCGCGCTTGCGCAGGAAGCATCCCTTTCCTTTGATGCAGATCCATCCGCAAGCAGCCGCCCGGCTCGGCCTGGCTGATGGCGACTGGGTGTGGATTGAATCTCCCAGGGGCAAGTGCAAAGAAAAAGTGCAGCTTTTCGAGGGAATCGACGAACGAGTGATCCACGTTGAGTATGGCTGGTGGTATCCGGAACAGGAAGGGCCGGAGCCGCATCTTTACGGCATTTTTGAAGGGAATGCCAATTTCCTCACGCCTGATGAGCCCCCATTCCTCGACATCGGCTTTGGAGGCTGTAACCTCAGGGGTTTTCTGGCCAAGGTCTACAAAGCCGAGAATTGACACGGGTCTCCGCTCTGGGGTACCTTCTTTAATTCTATACATAGCGGCATAAATAAATGCGCATAAATCGTCATTCCCGCGAAAGCGGGAATCCAGAAAGCAGACTGGATTCCGGGGCTTCGACGTGAGCTCAGCCGAACGTCAAGCCCGGAATGACAGACCATATGAGGCTATTGTAAGTATGCGCAAGAATATATGTCTCTCTGTATAATACAAATCATAAGAAAAGGAAGGTAAGTATGAAGCCAGAAATTGGATTTGTCGGGCTGGGGACTATGGGCAAGTGGATGGCCCTCAACATCCTAAAAGCTGGGTTCCCACTGAATTTCTTTGCCCGCAGAAGAGAGGTCATTGAGGAAATGACTTCTCAGGGGGGCAGGAGCTTTTCCTCTTTGAAAGAGCTGGCACGGCAGTCTGCCTGGATCATCTTTTGCCTGCCAGACACAGAGACGGTAGAAGAAGTCCTTTTTGGAAAAGATGGGATAATGGATGTTTTAAACCCAGGCCAGGTGGTCATCGATTGTGGAACGATCCACCCCCTATCCACGCGAAAAATTGCCCAATCATTGATGGGGAAGGGGATTCCCTTCTTGGATGCCCCGGTATCAGGAATGGAGGCTCGTGCCAAAGATGGAACGCTAACCATCATGGTTGGGGGAGAGGAGTCCGTCTTTCAAAAAGTGCGGCCTGCCCTGGAAGCTATGGGTAACAAGATTATTTACGCGGGAGCTTACGGCAACGGCCAGATGATGAAAATGATCAATAACGTCTTGTTCGATATTCATTGCGCAGCCTTGGCGGAACTTTTAGCCCTGGCCGTTAAGATGGGTCTTGATCCGGAGGAGGTGGTCGCGGTTTTCCGCAGCGGCACAGGTCAGTGCTTTGCGGTAGACAATTTCGGTCCCCTCATTCTGGAAAGAAACTTCGTCCCGGGTTACCCTATGACGGATGCTTACAAAGATATGGTCCACGCTGCCGAGATCAGCAGCGCGCACAGAATTCCTTTGCCTGTTACGGCGGCGACCATGGTTACTTACCAGATAGCTCTGGATCAGGGTCTCGGGAGAGAGAACAAAGGGGCCATGGTCAAAGTATGGGAAAAGGTCCTCGGGGTGCAAGTAAGAAAGAAAAAAACGTAGGGTGTTGCGAAATTAAAAGATAAACTCCACCTTCCCGTGCTGGGCCTCCTTGGCTATCCTGAAACCTTCTTCGAATTTCTCCGGAGGGAGCTGATGAGTAACTACCTTCTCCAGGTTCACCTTCCGGGATTCGATCAGCGCTGAAACTTGATACCAGGTTTTGTACATTTCCCTGCCGGTGATCCCGAAAATTCTCGCCTCTTTATACATTACGTTGGTGGGAATCTCCAGTTGAATGGGTTTTGCGGGTAGGCCGATGACCACAAATGTTCCGCCTTTACGCAGGATGCGCAGCCCTTGATCGTAGGCCTTCTGGCTTCCGGAGACCTCCAGCACCATATCCACACCGATTCCCTGGGTTTCGTCCAGGATGATTTTTTCAAGTGGCTCCTTATCCGCATGGAAAACTTTAGTGGCTCCGAAAGATTGAGCCATCTTCAGACGGTTCTCGCTAAGATCGATGGCATAGACCCTGGCCGCGCCGTAAGCCAGGGCGGCCTGCACACCGAACAAACCGATGGGGCCGCATCCAAAGATGGCCAGCGTCTTTCCGGAAACGATTCCTTTCGAAAGGCCATGAACTGCCACACCGCACGGTTCCATCATGGCCGCCGCCGGAAAGGGAATTTCCTCTGGGATTTTGACTGCGCAGGGTTCTGGAAGGGCGGTGTATTCTGAGAAAATTCCCTCGCTGTGCACGCCGTAAACCTTCATGGCAATGCAGATGTGTCTCTCCCCGGTTAAACAGAAGTAGCAGTTGTCGCAAGGAATGTGTGTCTCCCCGGCCACGTGGTCGCCCGGTTTTAGATGATGAACTTCCTTTCCTACTTCTACCACCTCCCCGGAAAATTCATGCCCCAGGATGTGGGGAAGCCTGGGGACCACAGACTGAGCCCACTGATTCCACTCATAAATATGTATGTCCGAACCACAGATGGCCCCCACTTTTACTTGGACGAGAACATCCTTGGGGCCCGGTTTGGGCATTTCCAATTCTTTCAGCGCTGCCCCTGGCCCAGGTTTTTCTTTGATGATGGCTTTCATTTGAATTCTCCTTTAGGTGATTACGGGTGGAAGAGTTTCCCAGAGCTTGGGGGGATTTAGAAGCGATTATTAATTCTGGGGGGGTTTTAAATTAGTTAGAGTATTTAAAAAGTTTTTCAACTTATCCATATGCTCCGGCGAAATATCAACAAATCTCACTCCGGTTCGATAACCCCCTTCTTTCCCCAAATGAATATCTTTCCAAACTACCTCTACCTGCACCAATGCTTCAATGGAATCTAAGTCAGGTCCGCCATCGATGAAGAGATTCAATCCCAACTTTTGACCAACCTCCAACTGTTCGGAGAGATAAAGGAGCAACCCCCCTTCGCTGACGTCGATTGTTCGGCCAGGGCGACTCTTAGATTTTTTGATTTGCCAGTATTCGATCGGCAAATCGAGTGAAAATCTGGGATGTCTTCTCCTTTCCAGATTGAAAAGTTCGAAACGGGATTTTGTTTCTCTCTCTTCTTTTTCCATTTTCCTAAATTCTCCCTTGTTTTTTCTTTTTCCCTTGCAACATTTTTTCGATTCTACTACAATCCGGCGCAGGTTGGGGCAAGAAAAAACAAGGGGGATGGAAAGATGGCCGAGCGCGTGGGGATTGTGGGGATCTACCAGACAAAATACGAGCCACGCAAAATCTTTGACAGTTATCCGGAACTGGTTTTCGAGGTGAGCAGCAGAGTCCTGGAAGAAACCGGTTTGACCATCGAAGACATGGACCAGATCATTACCAACTCCCAGGATTTTTGGGATGGCCGCACCATTTCCAACCGCACGGTGAGCGAGGCCTGCGGTTCAGTCCTGCGAGCAGAATCTAAGGTAACCATGGATGGGAGCTTTGCTGTTTTTTACGCGGCCATGCGCATCCTTTCCGGATGCTACGATTCTTGTCTTTTGGTGTCTCATTGCAAGATGTCCGAGGGAGCGCCGCACGTCATCAACAATGCCATGTTCGATCCGCTCTATCAAAGAATCCTCGGATTCGATGAGCTCTCCACCTGTGCCCTGCAGGCCAAGCGTTACATGTATAAATATGGGGTTGCCGAAGAGCAGTGTGCCATGGTTTCGGTGAAGAACCTTAAGAACGGAATGACGAATCCGCACGCCCATCGGGCAATGAACGTGACCATTGGTCAGGTCATGAGCTCCCGGATGCTTGCCAACCCGATCAAAGAACTCGATGCCTATCCAGTTACAGATGGTGCCTGCGCCATGATCCTGGCGATAGAGGAGAAGGCCAGGAGATGGACTAAGACCCCGGTCTGGATCAGCGGAATGGCCAGTCGATTGGACTCCTATTACCTCGGGGACCGCGACCTTGCTGAAGTAGCTTCGCTGGAGCTGGCAGCCAAAAAAGCCTACCAGATGGCTGGAATCACCAATCCGAGGAAAGAGGTGGACGTGGTGGAGCTTTCAGAATTTTATTCTTATCAGGAGCTCCTCTGGCTCGAGGCAATGGGCTTCTGGCAGCGGGGCGAGGGGGGAAAGATAATAGAAAAAGGGGTCACGGCAATGGATGGCGAACTACCAGTGAATCCTTCGGGGGGTATTCTTTCGGGCAATCCAGTAACAGTGGCTGGGGCCATCCGAGTGGCTGAAGCGGCCCTGCAACTGATGGGCAAGGCAGGAAAACATCAGGTGGACGGAGCGAAGAGGGCCCTGGCTCAGGGGCACTGTGGTCCATGCGGGCAGGGCCAATGTGTGATCATTCTGGAAGGAGGGAGGTGAGGACCACGGCCAGAAGATCGAAGAGAAACGTGGCCATAGTTGCCACAGGGCAGACAGACCATCGGTCCAAGCGCCCGGATGTGAACATCATAGAGATGATCAACGAGGCTGTGCGGCGCTGCCTTGCGGATGCCCGCATGACTATCGAGGAAATTGACGGCATTGTCATCGGCAACATGGAGCATTTTGAGGGGATCTTTTTCACGGAGATGTGGTCCGTGGAGGGTGCCGGATCATTCCTCAAGCACGGGATGAAGATCACAACCGGTGGAACCACCGGCACTTCTCTCGCTCTGGCAGGCTATTATCATGTGGCCTCCGGACTCTTTGACACGGTCATGACCATCGGCTGGGAAAAGCAATCCGAGGGGGAAACCACAGCCGGCCTGATCTTCCAGGCTGATCCCCTCTGGGAGCGGGCGACGATGTCAGGAGCCATCGGCTCTTTCGCCGCTTCAGCAGCGGCTTATATGCACAAATACGGAATCACCGAGGAGCAAGCTGCCAAAGTGGCGGTGAAGAACCGCAAGAATGCCTTGAACAACCCCCATGCCCACCTAAGGATGGACCTCACGGTGGAGCAGGTTTTAAAATCCAAGATGCTGGCCTATCCCATCAAGATGCTGGACATGTGCCCGACATCGGATGGAGCCTGCGCCATGATATTTGCCTCGGAGGAGAAGGCGAAGAAGATTTACCAGAACCCTGCATGGGTCATCGCCGGGGTGACCCGCCATGATCAACCTTTTGGCGGTGATCTGCAAATGGTGGTAAACCTCCGAACTCTGCGATCCGCCACGGAGGAGGCTTACAAAATCTCTGGCATCAAAGACCCGCTCAGGGATCTCGATGTTGCGGAACTGTACGAACCTTGCACCTTTGCTGAGCTCTCCTGGTATGAGGCAGCGGGCTTCTGTGGTCCAGGAGAGGGAGGGAAGCTGATTGATTCCGGGGCCACCTACATGGACGGGGAGCTGCCGGTCAATCCTTCCGGTGGGGTTTTGTCCACGAACTGCATCGGAGCCACGGCTATGATCAGAGTGGCTGAGGCCGCCATCCAGGTAATGGGTAAAGGCGGGCAGCGGCAGGTGCCCAATGTAAAGCGGGCCATGGCTACTGGATTCGGCGGAAGCTGGTGGTCAGATGTAATGATTCTTTCTAAAACCCCTTAGCCCCCTCTCCCCTATGTGGGAGAGTCGTTAAGAGTCGGAACGACTGTCGTACCGACACCTGACCACGTGGGCAGGGTGGGGGGTTCGGGCTACGAGGATAAGGGAGGTAAAAGCGAATGAGCGAAAAAGGAGGATCTCTTTTAACCGCTGGGTTTAACGCAAATTTCCCATATAACTATTCTGCCGGCCGTTATGCCAGCTACTTTTTTAAAGAGCTCAAAGAAAAGAAGAAGATCATGGGAATCCGCTGTCCGAAGTGCCAAAGAGTCTTCGTGCCACCCCGGCCGGCCTGTGGATATTGCTTTGTGCGCAACAAAGAGTGGGTGGACCTGGGTGACGAAGGAACCTTATGGGGGTACACCATTGTTCAGTTCCCATTCCTGGACCCATTGACCGGCGAGGAGCGCCCGATTCCTTATGGGTATGGTTTCATCGAGCTGAAGGGTGCATCCACCCGAATCCAGCACTTTGTGACGGCCTCGGACCTGAACAAGCTTAAGATCGGTATGCGCATGAAAGCCGTATTCCGAGAAGGGCGGAAGGGGAGCCTGTCGGATATTCTCTATTTCCAAGCTATAGAAGAATAGGATTCGAGGGGTCAAGGGGCGAAGGGTTCAAGTAAAAATCTAAAAGCTGAGTTAAGGCACTTGAAGCCTTTATGTAGGAGGCATGAAAATGGAACCATGGCTTGAAGGATTGGAGCCCATTGTGGAACATCAGGATTTAAAAGTTCCCTACCGGTATTCCATGGGCGCAACGACCAGCAAGTTTTTCATCGAGATCCGTGATCATAAGAGAATCCTGGGTATAAAATGTCCGAAGTGTAAGATAGTCTTCGTTCCACCGCGTTCCATTTGCGGTCGATGTTTATCATCCTTAGAAGAATGGGTGGAGGTGAGCGATAAGGGTACGTTGCAAAGCTACACCATAGTATACTATGCCACACCCGTTCAACCTGCCCCGACACCGTTGATCTATGGAATCGTCAAGCTGGACGGCGCGGACACGGGCCTGGGGCACATGATCAATGGGGCAAGTTACGAAAACCTGCGGATTGGCATGCGGGTTCAAGCTACGTTCAGGGAAGAACGGGTAGGGAATATGCTGGATATTCTGTACTTCAAACCTATTTAAAAGGGTTCAAGGGGGCAAGGGTCGAAAGGGGCCAAGCAAAAATTTGGAATAATCAAACTTGAACCCTCGAACCCTTGAATCCTCGGCCCCTTCATTATTTTCACATTTCTTTCATATAATCTTTATTCAGTTCCTCTTCGAGAATTCGGCGGTGCTTGAGCTCCTCCTTGGCCAAGAATTCAAACATCTGCTTGGTCCCGGGGTATTTGGCGATCTTGGCAGCCTGGGTGTAGAATTCATGGGAGGTCTTTTCCCTTTCGATGGCCATGCGGATAGCTTCTTCAGGCGTTGTGGTTTGGTCAAGCATCTTTTCTTCTCCCCAAATTATTCGGTGACCGCGATAACTCTGTAACCCTTCTGCTTCAGGGAGGCAACGATTGGTTGCAAGCGGCGTTTCCCCAGACGGAAATAGTAGATGCGCTTCTTCCTATCTTTGTGGTTGGACATCCCCACGCTGATGACTTCCGCGCCGTGAGCCCGGAAAATCGCGGATACCTCCTCGAAAGCTTGAGGTTTTTTTCCTAAAACCAGATCGATCCGGGAGCTGGACTTCAAAATCCCCATCAGCTGGATAAAGGCCAGAAGAATATCCACGATGGTGATGATGCCGACGAGCTTCTTCCCCTTCACTACCGGCAGGCCACCGATTTTATGGACGTATATGAGCTTAGCTGCTTCTTCCAGGCTGGATTCGGGGGAGACGGTTACGGGGTTTTTGATCATCACATCCTCGATGGAGACTTTGCCTACCATCGAAAGGAGGGATGCCTGCCTGAGGTCTCCCTCGGTGACAAAGCCCACCAAATTTCCTTTTTCTACAACTGGGAGATGGCGGATAGAGTTCTTCCTCATTACCTCCAGGGCTTTCAGGATGCTGATGTTGGGTGGGATGGTTACGAGCTTCCGGGCCATCCGTTTCTTGACTAACATGGCTACCCTCCCGAAATGGGGACCTTCTATTTTTTGCCTGAATCTACCAGCCGGGCGGCCATTTGTCAATAGAACAACTTCATCTTTTCCTTTTGACACCATTGCTTGGTCATGCTATTAAAACGTATTCCATTCCCTTTTTTCACAACGGAGTGTGCTATGTTTTGGGAAAGACAGATTGAGACCATGCCCGTGAAAGAGCTGCGCAGGTTACAGCTAAGACGTCTGAAAAAAACGCTGCGACAGGCGGCAAGATCACCAGCTTACTCAAAAATCTTCAAGGCCCGCCGGATTTCGCTGGAGAAGATCAGAAGCCTGGATGATTTGAAATATTTGCCCTTTACCACCAAAGAGGATCTGCGGGAGAGCTTTCCTTACGGGTTTGTCACCATGCCCCTGGAGAAAATCGTGCGACTGCACTCCTCTTCTGGAACCACCGGACGGGCCACGGCTGTTTTCCATTCCTCCAAGGACCTCGAAGGATGGGCGAATTTGGTGGCGCGCTGTATGTATATGGCCGGAGTCCGCAAGGGGGACGTCTTCCAGAATATGGTGGGATATGGCCTGTTTACTGGCGGGTTGGGTTTCCAGTATGGCGCAGAAAGGTTGGGGGCCCTGACCATTCCCTCCGGTTCGGGAAACAGCAGACGCCAAATTGGCCTGATGAAAGACTTTGGAACCACGGTAATTCACATCATACCCAGTTATGCCCTCCTTCTCTGGAAACTCTTCGGGGAGATGGGCCTCGATCCGAAGAAGGATACCAAGCTGCGTATAGCCCTGGTTGGGGCCGAGCCTCACTCTGAAGCAACCCGTCAGCGAATCGAGGAGATGTATGGCGTCGATGCCTTCAATTCCTACGGCCTTTCCGAGATGAATGGGCCAGGCGTGGCTTTCGAATGTCCGGAAAAAGCGGGCATGCATTTCTGGGAAGACGATTTCCTCGTCGAAGTCATCGACCCCAAGACACAAAAAGTTCTGCCAGATGGAGAGGAGGGAGAACTGGTTTTCACCACCCTGAACCGTGAGGCCATGCCTTTGATCCGCTATCGCTCAAAAGATCTGGCTACCATTTTTCCCGAATGCTGCCGTTGTGGCCGGACTCACCGGCGGATCAGCCGTATTAAAGGAAGAAGCGATGACATGTTTATCCTGAAAGGGGTGAATATCTTCCCTTTACAGATCGACACCACTTTGATGAATATCCCCGAAGTGGGCACGAATTACGTGGTCATTTTGGAGCGCGTGAACTTCGAGGATCGAATGATTGTGCAGGTGGAGGTTCGCCCGGAAATTTTCAAGGGAGACCTGTGGCAGCTGGAGAATCTTCAGAGGAAAATAACCGATGCCCTGAGATCAGAACTGCTGGTTACCCCCAAGGTAGAGCTGGTCGAGCCGGACAGCTTGCCCAAGAGTGAGGGCAAAGCCGTGCGGGTCATTGATCGTAGAGAAATGTAAAACCAAGAGGACCATTTGCCACAGAGCTCACAGAGACCACAGACTCTGTGACCTCTGTGTTCTCTGTGGCTAAGATTCGTTTTTGGAGGGAAACATGGCTCATCAGATTTCCGTCTTCGTCGAAAACAAGCCCGGGCGCATCGAACGTGTGACCGGGATCCTGGCCGAGGCCAGCGTGAATATCCGGGCCTTCACTGTTTCGGGAACTTATGAATACGGGGTCATGAAGCTTCTGGTGGACCAGCCCGATAAAGCTCTGGGAGCCTTGAAGGCACATGGGATTCCAGCCAACAAACGGGAAATTCTGGCTGTCCTCATGGAGGACCGCCCTGGGGGGCTGCACCGCATTGCTAAAGTCTTCGGCCAGCGGAAGATCAACATGGAGGATGCCTACGGCTTCGTCATCGAGGACAAGAAGCGGGCGGTGCTAGTCGTGGATGTAGAAAAAATCGGTGAAGCGGAAAAGATCCTTAAGGAAGAGGGACTCTCCACCCTTACCGACGACGAAATCTATTCCCTTTAAAAGGATTATTTATTCGGACACAGATTCACCCTGTTAGATGGTTCCTATCTAACAGGGTAAACGCAGATTTGCAGGATTTCAGGAAAAAAAATTCTCTATTGCGATTCAATAATTCAATATACGGAAGATTTTTAAGATTTTGGAGGAATCATTTTCTGCGGATATCTGCGAAAATCTGCGTCCCAATTAAATGGTCATTCCCCCATCGATGGCGATGGTCGAGCCATTCAAAAAAGCCGCTTCATCCGAGGCAGCGAAAAGAATGGCAGCAGCAATCTCCTCATCCTTGCCCAATCGGCGCATGGGCTGGCGGGCGATAAAATCAGCCCTTGCTTTCTCAGGGTCAGGGAAGGCTTGAATCCTTCGCTCCAGGGAGGGAGTTAACGTTGTCCCGGGGCAGACGCAGTTGACCCGGATGTTTTCCGAGATATAATCAGCGGCCATGGCCTTGGTCAAGGCCAAGACCCCCCCTTTAGAGGCCGTATAAGCTGCCCGATCCTTGACCCCCTTGATGGCCACGACAGAGGCATTATGTACGATCACCCCGCCGCCTGTCTTGCGCATCTCCAGGATGGCATACTTGGAGACCAGAAAGACCCCCTTCAGGTTCACCGCCATAGTTTGGTCCCAATCTTCTTCTGTGGTATTGTCCACCCTTCCTGGAAGGACAATTCCGGCGTTGTTCACCAAAATATCCAGTCGGCCAAAGACCTTGACCGTTTCTTCTACCATGCGCCGGGATTCAGCATCCCTGGATACATCCCCTTGAATGTAGATGCCCTGTCCTCCGGCCTCTTTCAGTAGCCGCAATGTTTCCATTCCATTAGCAGGGGTCAGGGAGTTGATGGCGACCTTTGCCCCTTCTCTGCCAAAGCGAACGGCAGCCGCCCTTCCAATGCCCACCCCTGCACCTGTAATCAGAACCACTTTCCCTTGGAACCGCATTAAATCCTCCCTAAAAAAATTTCACCGCAGAGCACGCCGAGAACGCAGAGAAACCAAAAATCTAGCCAAACATATTTGAAATTTTGTATCCAATACCCTCCCCCTTTGATGGGGGAGGGGGAGGGTGGGGGTGTTAAAAAGAAATTCGTTGGCCTCCCCTTCACCCTGTACCATATGGTGCAGGGTTCATCCCCTCCCGCTAAGGGAGGGGGCGACATTGGGGCTGTGAATAAATGTTAGAAGGAAATTCTCGGATTGAAGCATGTAAGAATCTATGCTTTTTCCACGACTCTGTGCGAAAAAAGTGGCCCCTTCGGCGAAGCGAAAAAGCCTGAAATCCCCCCTACCCCCCTTTTGGAAAGGGGGGGAAGGGGGAGATTTATCGCCAGACATTTCCTTCTTACCAACATGTTGGTATTAGTTGCGCAATAAGCGGCTAATAAGGTATCAACATTAAAGACCAAATTTAGATTTCGATTTTATTTTAACTCAGCGTTCTCCGCGTTCTCTGTGGTGAAAGTATTTTTTCGAAAATTTCAGCGGCGTGGAATGAGCTGCGCACAAAGGGAGCGGAAAAGACACCTTTGAAACCCATCTCCTCTCCCTCTTTACGCAGTTCCTCAAATTCCTCCGGAGGAATGTACCGGATGACTGGATGATGCCTGCCTGAGGGCTGGAGGTACTGGCCCAGGGTTAGGAGGTCGCAGGAAACTTCTCGCAGATCCCTCATTACTTGCAGGACTTCCTCTTGCTCCTCTCCCAGCCCCAGCATGAGGCCTGACTTGGTAATTTTTTGCGAGTTGATTTCCTTGACTCTCTTCAAAAGTCCAATGGACCGGCGGTAGTCTGCTTGGGGGCGGACCTCCGGGTAAAGGCGGGGAATGGTTTCTAAATTGTGATTGATGATCTCCGGGCCGCTATTCACAACAATCTCCAACGCCGCCAGGGATCCTAAAAAGTCCGGGACCAATACTTCCACAATGATCTGAGGGTTATCTTTCTTCAGGGCTTCCACTGTCTGGGCGAAGTGTGAGGCCCCGCCATCTTCCAGGTCGTCTCGGGTTACGGAAGTGATGACCACGTGTCTTAACCCCAGTTCAGAAGCGGCTTGGGCAATTCGTTCCGGCTCTCCAGGGTCTGGCGCTGGTGGATGTTCTTCTGAAGGAATCGCACAGAAGGTACAGTTCCTCGTACAGGTTCGTCCCAGGATCAAGAAAGTTGCGGTTCCCCGCCCAAAGCATTCTCCTTGATTCGGGCAAAGGGCTCCCTCGCAGACTGTGTTCAGCCCATAGCGTTGAAGCAAGCCGCGCATTTTTTTTAGAGCCTCGGTATCAGGAATTTTTCGGCGCAACCAGACTGGTTTCACTGGTAGGGTTCCAACTCCTTCGGGGGTTTTTCGCAAACAGAAAATCCAAAAACCTCTCCGAATGATTGAATCATCAGCGATTCAATTTCTCCCATGGGCAGAGATCTCTCCAAAATCTTGGCCATTGAAGTGACCTGGCGGTCGGTTATCCCGCAGGGATTGATCATGTTAAAAGGGGCTAAATCCGTGTTCACATTTAGAGCCACCCCATGCTTGCTAATCCAGTGGGAGAGGTGGACTCCCAGGGCAGCGATTTTTTCTTTTCCCACCCATACCCCCCGCATTTTCTCCATCCGGCCTGCCGAGATGTCAAAGCGGGCCAGAACGCGGATGACGACCTCTTCCAAATGCCGTACGTATTCGGGAACGCTCAGGCCAAGGGGACGGAGACTCAAGATCGGATAAGCCACTAACTGTCCCGGCCCATGGTAGGTGACATCCCCTCCCCGGTCGGTGAAGATGACCGGAATCTTTTTTTCCTGGAGGGTGGTCTGCGGGGCAAGTACATTGTTTATTTTCCCCGAACGCCCGATGGTGATCACTGGAGGATGTTGCAGGATCAAAAGGGTATCTTCGATCTCTCCCGTTAGGCGAGCCTGGGCGAGGCGGTTTTGCAAACGAAGCGCCTTTTCATAGGAGATAACTCCCAGCCGGAAAGCATGGCAAGGACTTAGTGGTCGACTCGCTCGAACCATATCTAAAAAATATCATCTCCCGAGCGTGGGGTCAATATAGATTGGCAAAATAGGGAATGATACAGAGAAGTTTGGAGTTCGGAGAAAAAAAAATTGGAAAGACAGGAAGGTAAGGAGATGGGAAGGTAGGGTGATCGAGTGAAAGAATTTTTTAATTCCGAATTCCGCAGTTCCGCATTCCGAAATTTAAAAAAGGAGGGGATAGGGATTCTCCAAGGCCCCCTTAACTACTTGAAGGAAGCGGACGGCCTGTGCGCCCATGATGATCCGATGGTCGTAAGAGAGACAGAGGTACATCATCGATCGGATTACGATCTTTCCATCTCGCACCACGGGTGTTTCCATGATTTTCCCCATCCACAAAATTGCGCTTTGTGGCTGATGAATAATAGGCGTGGCCAATAAAGCTCCATAAACTCCAGCATTGGTCAGGGAGATCGTTCCACCCTGGATGTCTTGCAAGGAGAGCCTTCCTTCTCGTGCCTTTTCAGTTAAGCGAATGACTTCCCCGCTGAGTTCTATTATTCCCTTATTAGCCACGTCTTTGACCACAGGGACTAGCAAGCTCTCGCCGGCATCGACGGCCAATCCCACGTTGACCGAGCGATAAAGGATTACCCCTTCACCCCGCAGGGAGGCATTAAGGAGGGGGAATTCCTTCACCCCCTCGCAGATGGCCCGCATGACAAATGGAACGAAGGTCAGGCTGACCTCATGCTCTTGCTTAAATTTCTCCTTCAAAGCATTGCGTAGCTTGACCAGATCAGTCATATCCACTTCAGCCATGGTGGTTACTCGAGCGGCGGTCCTTGCGCTCATGGTCATATGCTCAGCCATGGCTCGGAGCGCACCGCTCAAGGGTTTGACTTCCTCTTCCCCGAGCACGGGAGCCCCTATTGCTTCCTTCTCAACTCCTTTTCCTCTTTTCTCTTCGAGGAAGTCAAAAATCTCTTTTTTTCCGATTTTCGCTCCTGGGTACTTGACAGCAACCTCGCGGATGTCAATCCCCTGCTCCGCAGCAACCTTCAGGGCCAGAGGGGAAATTTTTAGATCCTCTAATTCTCTCCGTCGAACGGCTCGCCCTGGGGCTTCGCACGGAGGGGTATATTGACGTTCCTCAACCTCAGGAATCTCTTTCAGTCTCTCTTCTGCTGCGCCAATGATCGCGATGGTCTGGCCAACTTTTACTTTTGCGCCGGCTGGTAAGAGGATCTTTAATAATACCCCAGAGATCTCGGCCGGGATTTCCACTGTGACCTTTTCCGTCATAATAGCGACAAGAAGATCACCCTTCTCGATGGGATCCCCTTCTTTTTTCAGCCAGCGTTCGATCGTTCCTTCGACGATGCTCAGCCCCAAGCTGGGCATTTGTACTTCAACAGCCATGACCTTCTCCCTCAATCTCGTTAAAATTGGACGCAGATTCGCCCTGTTAGATGTTGACTATCTAACAGGGTAAACTCACATTTCCAGGATTTATGTATAAAATAAAAAATTTCTTCTTGGATTCAATAGAAGTATTTCCTTTTTCGAGAAAAAATATCTGCGTACATCTGCGAAAATCTGTGTCCCAATAAATTATTCCAGGATTTCCTTGGCCGCTTTTACGATATTCTCCGCCTTTGGCAGGTAGAACTTCTCCAGAAAGGGGCTGGCCGGCACCGGGGTAAAGGGAGCCCCTACTCGCTTGATGGGGGCGTCCAGGGAGTAGAACGCCTCATCGGCAATGGTGGCAGCGATTTCTCCCCCAAAGCCCCCAAAGGTTGGAGCCTCATGCACGATGATAACTCGGCCCGTCTTTTTAACCGATTCCAGGATAGCCTGCCGGTCCAGGGGCACCAGTGTTCTTGGGTCCAGCACCTCCACTTTCACGCCCTCGTTGCCGAGGAGGTCGGCTGCTGCCAGGGCTTGATGTACCATCGCTCCAATGGCGATTATGGTCAGATCTTCCCCCACGTGCTTGATGTCAGCTTTCCCCAAAGGGATAAGGTATTCTTCCTGGGGGACTGGGCCTTTCAGTCGGTTGTATAGATACTTGTGCTCAAAAAAGACTACGGGATTGTCGTCCCGGACGGCACTTTTCAGAAGTCCCTTAGCATCATAAGGGGTGGAAGGCATGACCACCTTAAGACCAGGGACATTGGTAATCCAGGCCTCTGGGCTCTGAGAGTGGTGCAAGGCCGCCCCCACGCCAGCACCAAAGGCAGTCCGAAACACCACCGGCACCGTGGCTTCCCCTGCATAAGCGTACCGCATCTTGGCTGCGGAATTGACAATGTGGTCCATGGCCAGGGCGATAAAATCTGAAAACATGATCTCGGCCACAGGACGCATACCCCAGAGGGCTGCCCCCACAGAAGTGCCAGCGATAGCTGACTCTGAGATTGGGGTATCGATCACCCGGTCAGGGCCGAATCTGGCAAAGAGTCCATTGGTGACTCCGAAAACCCCTCCCCGGCCATATCCGACCCGAACATCCTCCCCAATTACGTAAATTCTTCCATCCTGGGCCATTTCCTCATGCAAAGCCTCATTGATGGCTTCGGCAAAGGTTAATTCACGCATCTTTATTCTCCCCAAAATTCATTTTGGACGCAGATAAACACAGGTTTTTTGGATTTTAAAAAATTTTATCTGTGAATATCTGCGGAAATCTATGTCCTGTTATTCATAATCCGCATAAACATCTAAAAGCGTGTCTTCAGGTAAAGGGAAAGGACTAGCCTCAGCGAAGCGGATGGCCTCCTCTATCTCCTCGTTGACGTTGCGGTAGATTTCTTTTACCTTTCCCTCATCCAGCAGTTCCTTTTCCCTCAAATATCGTTCGAAACGTTTGATGGGGCATTTTTCTTTCCAGGCGGCAATCTCGTGCGGAGGGCGGTAGAGATCCGGATCATTGATGCTGTGTCCCATCCAGCGGTAGGTCTTACATTCGATCAGGGTCGGCCCTTCTCCTTTCCGGGCCCGGGTAATAGCATTTTGGGTAGCTTCGTAAACAGCCATGACATCATTCCCATCCACCGTCACTCCGGGAAATCCATAACTAACTGCCCGAATGGCAATGTCTTCAATGGCCATGGCGCAGCTTGCCGGGACCGAGATGGCGTAACAGTTGTTATCGCAGACATAGACGATGGGCAACTTCATCACTCCAGCCAGGTTCAGTGCTTCGTGGAAATCACCTCGATTGGAAGCACCATCGCCAAAGAAATGGAGGGCCACGCTGTCCTTCTTCTGAAGTTTCATGGCCAGGGCTGCACCGGTGCTGATGGGAATCCCTGAACCGATGACCCCCGTACCCGCCAAGAGGCCAACGGAATTGTCTCCGGAATGGGAAGCCGGCCCTCGCCCCTTGCCGGAGCCATTTCTTCTTCCGAACATGCCCGCCATCATGACCTTGATGTCAACGCCTTTCAATAGGTACTTCCCTTTTCCCCGGTGGGTGGGCATGATCGTGTCATCCTTCCTCAGGCCGTAACAGGTCCCCACATCCACGGCTTCCTGGCCGATATTGGGATGATGGAATCCAATAAGTTTTCCCAGCTTTAAAAGCTCGAAAGTTCGTTCCTCGAAAACCCGGTCCAGAACCATCCACCGGTACATGGCCAGTAGATCTTGATCCATGATTTCCATTCAAAACCTCCCGCCCGACTCAGCCGGAATGCAATAAGCTAACTGAAAAATTTGAAATCCGCAATCTGCAATCCGAAATTTTAATAGTACATTCCTAGCCCACCGTTGATGTCCAGCACAAGGCCGGTGATATAAGAGGATGCGTCAGAAAGCAGAAAGAGAATTCCATCGGCAACGTCTTCAGGCCTTCCCAAGCGTTTCAGGGGGATAGTCTTTCGAAACTGTTCATTCACCTCCGGGGGAACATCCCAAATCATGGGGGTCTCAATTCTTCCCGGGGCGACGGCGTTCACTCGAATGCCGTATTCGGCAACTTCGCGGGCCAGAATCTTGGTTAAGCCCACCATTCCAGCTTTTGAAATTACGTAATGGCAACCGGTGATCGCGGACCCCGCCTTGGCCGCCAGGGAAGAGACGTTGACGATGGCCCCTCCTCCCCGGTCGATCATTTTGGGGACGGCAAAATGACAACAGAGGAAGGCTCCCCGGATGTTCACTGCCATGACCCGGTCCCATTCGGCAATGGATGTCTGCCATAGGTTGGCTTTTTTGCCCTGATGTTTCGGGGATATGCCGGCATTATTGACCAAAAAATCGACTCCCCCAAATTGAGAGACCGTCTGCTGAATCAGAGCTTCGACCGTTTTTTCATCGGCCACATCCGCCTGCATCGCAAGAAAGGGATAACCTTCTTTTTTCATTTCAGCTTCCATCTTGCTCAAGCCTTGAGCATTCACATCAGCTACCACAATCCGGGCCTCTTCGGCCGCCAGCGCCCAGGCTGTTGCGGCTCCAATGCCTGAAGCTCCACCAGTGATGATCGCGACTTTATCCTGGAAACGCACGGCAGACCTCTCTTTCCGTCTTCAACATTTTGGCTTAAGAAGCACTTTCAAAGCTTCTTTTCTGCGGATGGCCTCAAAACCTTCTTGCGCTCTTTCCAAAGGCAAGATTGCTGAGATCAAAGGCTGCAGGTTTATTCTTTTTGTAGCCATCAGGTTTAAAACCCTGTCCCAGTCCAATGATGCCCCTCCATAGCTCCCCTTGATGGATTTCATCTGGCGGACCACTTGGTGAGTTGCATCGATCGGAATGGCTTCTGGATAAATTCCTACTAGCACTAACTCGCCAGCTTTCCTTAACATCTGAAGGCCTAAGCTGGCTGCGGTGGGGGAACCGCTAACCTCAAAGGCGACCGCCGCTCCAACTCCTTCTGCTAATTCCATGACCTTTTGGGTAATTTCCTCCTTTCCGCTAATGAGAACGTGATCTGCACCCAACTTTTCGGCTACCTTCAGCCTCTGGCTATCGGCTTCTAGACCAATTACCAAGACCGGCCCCGCACCGAGAGCTTTACACATCTGCAATATGAGGAGGCCGATCGGTCCGGGTCCGAATATCACCACCACATCTCCTGGGTAGAATTGGGATAGCTCAACTGCCCCCAATGCCACGGCAGCAGGTTCAGTCATGGCCGCTTCTTCCAAGCTTACCTCGGCCGGGATGTTATGCAGGCATTCCTCGGGCACCACGATATATTCGGCCATCGCCCCGTTCCGTTCCAAGCCGATTCGCCCAAAAGAGGTCCGCGTCGTACACAGAATCCCTTTTCCTTGCTTGCAAAAAAAGCATTCCCCACAAATCCTGCCTGTCTCGCTGGTGACTCTCTCTCCCGGGTGGAAGATCTTGCTTGTCCCGGGTCCGAGTTCAACGATTCTTCCAGCGAATTCGTGACCCAAGATCAGGGGGAAATATTTGGTAAGAAATTCGTATCCTGGTGTCCATTCATAAATATGAACGTCGCTTCCGCAGATTCCAACCGCTTCCACCCGAACCAGAAATTCCCCTGGCTGAGGCCGGGGAACTTCGGTCTCCATCAATTCTATGCCGGGAGATGGTCCGGATTTAACAATCGCTTTCATCGGACCTTGTTCCTCCGATTGAAGGCCTGGGCTGTCGATTCTCGGATGACAATTCCCTTAAAGGGCAATGCCAATACGATCTGCGGCTCTTATTTCTTCTGCGATTTATGCAACCCGAGTTCCAGGATCATGGCTTCATTTTCTTTATATCCGGTTTCCACCAACTTCTGGTATTCCTCAGCGCTTCGGTAGGCTACGGGAATGTAAATTCTTTTCATAACCTCCAAAAATTCCGGGTCATCGATGGCTTTCTTAAAGGCGTCACGTAATTTGTCCATGATCGGCTTGGGAACGCCCCTGGGGGCTCCGAGAGCGAGCCAGGAAGTTACGTCGAATTTGTACCCTAACTCTCTGGCTGTGGGCACATCGGGAACCCATTCCCATCGGATATCGGAAAAGGAGACCAGCAGACGAAGCCTCCCGGCCTTAATGTAAGAAACCACATCTCCGGGGTTCTGAGAGACCAGGTCAACATGCCCCCCCAAGCAGGCCGCGACAGCGGCCGGTGTTTCCTTGAAGATAACTGGTTCCCATTTGATCCCTTCCGCTTTGGCCAGATAGACCATTCCGAAGTGGTTAGGGGTGGCTAAGCCAACATGGCTGAATTTGACTTTTCCAGGGTTGTCTTTGGCATATTGTATGAGATCCTTGAGGGTGTTAAATTGGGAATCAGAGCGCACACAAGGACCGTACATGTACCGGCCGTAACCCATAATATACTCAAAATCTTTGAAAGGATTATAGGGCAAGTCAACCATGTGGGGGGACATCGTCAGAGGACCGTAAGTGGTCACTCCAATCATATAGCCATCAGCTTTAGAGGCTGCAAGGGCTGCGACACCTATGGTACCTGCAGCCCCTACCTTGTTCACGACCATAATGGGTTGGCCCAAAATTTTTTCCGCTTTTTTGGCCAGGGCCCGGGAACTCAGATCGGCCCCCCCGCCTGCGGAATAATTGGCAATCAGCGTAATGGGGCGATCAGGATAATCTGCCCAGGCAAAGTCCGTTAGGCCTAACGATAGAATCGCAACTAGGATTACTAAGAAAGACTTCCCTTTCATTTTTACCTCCTTATATGTTTATTCCTAGCTGGCTTTTTTCCCAATGCAGCGCAATAAGGAGAAATGGGAAAAACACCCGCCTAAGTCATTTTTTTTGCGATTTATGCAACCCTAATTCCAGGATCATGGTTTCATTTTCTTTATAGCCAGCCTCCACTATCTTCTGGTAATCCTCATAGGTACGATACGTCGGGATGGTGGAGATCCTTTCCATGACCTCCAAAGCCTCTGGGTCATCGAAGGACTTTTTAAAGGCGTCTCGGAGCTTATCCATAATAGGCTGGGGGACGCCTTTGGGGGCAGCGAGCCCCGTCCAGGATTCCACGGCAAAATTATAGCCAATTTCCTTAGCTGCGGGTACGTCAGGGACCCACTTCCATCGGATATTGGAGAGAGAAACCAGCAGTCGCAGCTTTCCAGCTCTAATATGGGGGAGGACATTCGGGGGATCAGAAACAGTTACATCAATATGCCCTCCCAAACAGGCAGCGACTTCCTCCGCGACAGTCTTGAATATAACTGGCTCCCATTTAATTTTCTCGGCTTTTGCCAGGTACACCATGCCAAGGTTATTCGGAACGGATAGCCCCTGGACGCCATATTTGATCTTCCCGGGATTCGCTTTAGCGTATTGAATAAGATCTTTGAGGGTTTTGTATGGGGAGTCTGTGCGCACGCTGGGACCATATATTAATCTCCCATGCGCCATAATAAAATCGAAATCCTTGAGAGGATTAAAAGGAACATCAAATGTATGGGGAGCCATTGTCATGGAACTATATGTTGCGGCCCCGATGGTATATCCATCTGCCTTGGCCGCCGCAAGAGCTCCCATGCCGATGGTGCCACCTGCCCCTGCCTTGTTTACCACTACAATAGGCTGGCCGAGAATCTTCTCCGCCCGTTTGGCCAGGGCTCTGATAGCCATGTCTATTCCGCCACCCGCGGAATAGTTGACTATCAGAGTTATCGGTCGCTCGGGGTAGTCTGCCCCAGCCAAGTCCTTTAAACCCCACAGCAGAATCATGATTAAGGATAACGCTAAAAAGAATCGATTTTTCATTTCATTACCTCCTCCTTTTATTCTGCTTCGGCCAGGCCCGGCCTTTTCTTTCCAATCCACGGTAAAAGAGGGGAGAAAACCAACAAGAGCGCTCCAGCAATTCCTATTGCCGCGATCGGTCTTGTAAAGAAAATATAGAAGCTTCCATTGGAAATGGTCAGTGACTGACGCAGAGCCATCTCCAGCATGGGGCCAAGAATGTAAGCTAGAACCAGAGGAGCCCCTTCGTATTTAAATTTTTTCATCAAATAACCCAACACCCCGCAAACAATCATAATCAGCACGTCCGTAACACTATAATTAACGCTGTAAACTCCGATCAAGCAGAATATTAGGATCAAGGGGAAAAGAATTCGGTAGGGAATCTTCAAGACCTGCACCCATAACCCTATGAGAGGCAGATTCAAAATTAGCAGCACTCCGTTTCCAATGTACATGCTCGTCACCACCCCCCAGAAAATTTCAGGGTGATTCCTCATCAGCATGGGGCCAGGCTGCAGGCCATAGATCATGAGCGCGCCCAATAGCAAGGCCATGACAACGTTTGCCGGGATGCCCAGTGTGAGCAGGGGAATGAAGGCCCCCCCGGTTGCTGAGTTGTTGGCCGACTCTGGTCCGGCAACGCCTTCGATGGCCCCATGGCCGAATTTCTCCGGGTGTTTGGAGATTCGTTTTTCGATAGCATACGAGACGAAAGAAGAAATCAAAGCCCCACCACCTGGCAGAATTCCCAAAAAGAAACCCAAGATCGACCCGCGAGCGATTGGTTTGGCCGACTCTTTCCAATCTTGCCGCGAGGGAAGAAGCCTCTTCAATCGAGTCTCAAAGATCTCACGCTTGAGGCTTTGTTCCACATTGAGAAGAACCTCGGAAATACCGAAAAGACCCATGACAAGCGGGACGATGCCAATTCCATCGTTAAGCTCCAGAATGCCGAAGGTAAAACGTTGCGCTCCCGACGTGGCATCAATCCCCACGCTTCCAAGGACAATCCCAACGATAGCCATCATCAGAGCCTTGGGGATCGATCCGGAGGCGAGGTAGATGAGAAGGGTCATGCCGAGGACCATCAGGGCAAAGTATTCAGGTGGGCCGAACTTGAGTGCTGCTTCGGCAAGGGGCGGCGCAACTAGCATCAAGCCGGCAATTGAAAATGTTCCGGCGATGAAGGAGCCGAAAGCCGCAATCCCAAGGGCCGGGCCAGCCCGCCCTTGCCTGGCCATTTGATACCCATCGAGGCAGGTGATAACCGAGGCAGCCTCGCCAGGGATATTGACTAGAATGGATGTGGTCGAACCTCCATACATGCACCCGTAATAGATTCCGGAGAGCATAATAATGGCCGAGATGGGCGAGATGTAAAAAGTCGTGGGAAGAAGCAGGGACATCGCACCCACTGGCCCTATTCCTGGAAGCACACCTACAAGTGTTCCAATAAAAACACCGATGAAACAGCAAAAGAGGTTGGTTGGGGTCAACGCTACGGAGAACCCATAGGCCAGATTGTCGAGGAGATCCATCCGTTTTGCCTAGAAGAGAAGCCCTTCCAAATATCCCCTTGGAAGTTGGACCTGGAGCCAAACTGCGAAAACGCTATAGCAAATAATAGAGGCCAGCAATGCCGCCATAATCGCGCGCCGCCATATCTCAGTTTCGATGGCCTTGAAGAGGAAGAGGAGCAAAAAGGTCGTGCTTACAATAAAGCCGACATGGGTAAAGGTAAAGGCGTAAGTCAGTAAGGCTATGGTTACGCCGATAGGTTTTGGCCACTTCAGTCCAACCCATAAATCCCAAGGAGATGCCCCAGGTTCGATTCGCTGGGCCAACTTACCTTGGGAGAAAACCAGCGCCGAAAGTCCGATGAGGATCACGCCGCACCAGAAAGGAAGGAACCCAGGCCCTGGGTGTATCAAATTGCCGAGGCCAAGCTGATACGAACCATAGACCACTGCCGACCCAAAAATCAGCCAGAAAATCGAACTGTATTGATCCGCCCTTCCCATTCTTGGCCTCTTACTTCCGCCGCCAACCCAGATTGATCTTTTTCCGGCTCAATCTATCATAATGGAAAGAAGGAAGTCAAGAAACCAACCACCATCCCTATTAGGCTTGACATTTCAGAAAAAGGTACGTATTTATTTAATGCTGCGTCGAACCTGCATAGGAGAATCTTCGTAAGGAGCAAATGGAGGCCATCGATGAGCAAAGAAGGGATTCTGGTGATGGTGAGGACGGATATCCTTCCAAACATAGAGGTGGATTGGAACACGTGGTATAATACGCGCCATATCCCTGACCGTCTCAAAATACCGGGTTTCATTTCCGCTCGGCGATTTGTGGCCATTGAGGGTACACCTAAATATTTAGCTGTCTATGACCTCAAGAGTCTAGATGTGCTGGCCAGCGAAGCTTATCTTACGTTGCGCGATAAGGAATATTCCCAACCCCCAGATAGTTTTGAGCTTATGACCGGGAACCTTCCAAACTTCTACCGCGGTGTTTACAAGCAAATCTACCCTGAGCAGGTAGAATATCGTGTGCCAAATACAGAAATCATATTGGCAATAGGATATGACGTGCCGCCTAATCGGGAGGAGGAATTCAACGCCTGGTACGATACCGATCATATGCCTGCTCTAAAACGATTTTCTGAAGTTGCCATAATTCGCCGATTTGTAGCTATAGAAGCCCAGTTGCCCTCCAGAGCAGGCCGCATAAATTCTAGCCCTAAATATGTTACCCTTTGTGACCTGGAAAGCAGAGATATACTTTACAGTGAGGCCTTCTCGAGAGAAACAAACTCACCCTGGAGCAGATGGGTTCGCAGATGGTTTAATCAAGCATTCCGGATTGTGGGTCGGCGCATCTACCCTAGGCCGGCAAAAGAAATTATTCTTAGTTGAAGAGCCTGTTGCCGAATTTAAATACGGAATAAAAACCTGGCGTTTTCTCCCAAGAGCATATCCTTTTCTTCCTGCGAAAAATCTCTTATCCCCAAACCGAGTTTGAGAACTGGTTCAGGGATTTTCAAATTTCTGATGGCATCAAACCATTCCTTATGCGAAAGGGGTGCATTTTTGGTGTAGGGCCAGTCGCTTCCCATGAGGACAAAACGTGGGATTCTATCCATAAAATACCTCATTTTAATGATAAACCTCCAAGGGCTAAATGCGTATTCATACTGCCAGCAGGCCAAATCCGAATAAATCTTGCCTAAGCGGTTCAATATGATCGCTGTCAGAAGCTCTTCAAAGCCTCTAGCGTGATGTGCAGCGATAATCTTCATTTTTGGAAATCTTACTGTTAGCGTATCCAGGCATACCGGGTCGCCATTTTTCGCAAGAAAAGGAATCGGGTCTACACCCATATGGAACAAGACCAGGATCTCCAACTCATTTATTTTGCTCATAAGCGGCTGAACTACTTCGTCTGTTACCGGAGTCGTGGGGTGAATCTTGACCCCCTTTAGCCCCCATTCGATTACCGCTTTTAGCAAAAGATCCAGCGCATCTTTTCTTAATGGATCAACCCGGGCGAAGCCTATAATTCGATCAGGATATTTTCTCTGCGCCTCAGCAGCATACTCATTACATCTCCAGATTGATATTTTTGGTAGTTCTTCCCCATGCGCTACGGAGGGGAAAGAAGGTAAAACTACGGCTTTGTCAATGCCTGCCTGATCCATGTCTTGAATGAGGGTTTCGACTCTACCATTAAAGGTGGCCTCCCATTTCTCATACCCTTTGTTCCCCAGTTGGATCCTCTTGTGCGTCTTCAAACTTTCTAACCATGATTTCTGAAATACATCCAAGGATTCAAATAAGTGAGCATGAGCATCAATTACCATTTTTCCCTCCAATTCCCGTTTGGTAACTGTCCATTATATTATATAAGCTATCACTCCGACACAGATGTTGGAGTGGAGCGCACCTTGTTCCCCTATCAAAAACAAAATTCTTTCATGGCTTTTTCTTCACTGAACAAGTTCAGCTCCAGGCAGGACCTACTTTGCCTGCAAAAATATATTCAAGATTTAAAAAGGTAGCTGAACCAGAGATTTTCCTGGTACATATCTAATAGGTGGAGTCTTTTTTCTAATTTCTCCGCGATGAGGTGTCCCTCGTGCCCACTCAGCCCTGAGAGAATACAGTATTTTTTTGAATAGAAAGCTCCTTGATCTGTGAGCTGATCGATTACTTGGAAATATATATTAGCGATGAGCAGGTCAGCATCAATGTACAAAAAATTCCTTACATCCCCCCTTAACAGATGCATGTTTTTTTCTAACCCATTCAAGCTTCGGTTTTTATTTGCCGTATCCGTGGAGAGGTTATTGTGGTCTATGCAGAAAGCAGTTTTTGCTCCCATCTTTAAACAGACGACCGAGAGGATGCCTGTCCCCGTTCCTAAATCGAGGACTTTCTCCGGGATGAATTCCTGGAAAAGTTTATCAATCAGGATCAAGCAGCCCTTAGTTGTTGGATGATAACCAGAACCGAAGGCCATGTTGGGGTCTATGGATACATTGATCCTGCCCTCTTCCGGAGGGACCTTCCAAGGAGGATGGATGGTAATTCTTCCTATGTTAAGTATATCTAAAGATACGCCAGATTCCCAATCTTTATGCCGGATGACCAGTTCAGACCGGAAGGGAAGGGAAAGCTTCCTAAGGGTTGCCCCTTTTTCTTTCTTAAAGAAAAGGAAAGAGTACCCGCTCTCTTTCCAGAATCCTATATAATCTTCATCCATGAGGGATGGGATTTCCCCCTTCACATTCTTGGCGAATTCATAAATATACACCCAGTCATACATCAGTGCTGTCCAAATTAGATAGAAAATTTACCAATGCATATTGAATTAATTGCCTTTTCGGACATGGTTTTTCCTTGTCCATGGCCAGGTTGCCCACGATCTACTGTCCAATTTAGGCAGAGTCAGCCTTGCTATTAGCCCGTCATTCCTGTGAAACTTGTCCCTGCAGGCTTTAAGCAGGGAGCAGGAATCCAGGCTTTTTTTAAAAACATTCTGGATTCCCGCCTGCGGGGGAATGACGGATAAACAACTTTTCGAAAAGCCTAATTTGGACAAGACTGGTGCCTAATATCGGTTTTTTTAAAGACAAGATCTTCAGAGGAAAATTCAATAGATCATAATGAAAAATGGATTTGAATTCAATACCCATGCCTTCTCGTTAGCACCGGCAGGAGGGAACGTCAGGAAGCCCAAAATAGCTTTGTTATGGGAGTGAGGATAGGGCAGAAGAAGATGGGCAGGATGGGAAGAAGATTATTCAGAAAGTTTTTTCAGAAAGTTTTTCAATTTATTCAAATCTTCTGAGGAAATGTCTACAAAGCTCAGACCGCATCGGTAATCTTCCCCTTCTTTCCCGAAATGAATTTCAGTCCAAACAACTTGCGTCCCAATTTCTATTGTGTCCAGAGCCGGCCCGGTGGCGAGAAATAGCTTCACCCTTACATGCTGGCCAATCTGCAATTTTTCGGGGAGGTAAACCAGCAATCCCCCTTCGCTCGCGTTGACCGCACGGCCACTCCGGCTAACTGGCGAATCGATTCGATAATATTCCACGGGTAGATTAAGGAAGAATCTCGGGTGCTTTCTCCTTTCAAAACTCACAATCCCGACACGGGGTCTTGTTCTCTTTTCTTCATTCTTGTTTTCTTTTTTCTTTTCCATCTTGGCTGGCCTTCGGGTTAATTGCTGAAAAGTGAGAGATTTGTTGGAGTTCAGGCGCAGGGGCAAACGGCATGTCTTCGCGCCTGCGCCTCCCGAATGATTTTTATGCCTTGCGGTGCTTCGTAGAGACTTCGGAGTTACTCCACCCTGAATTTAACATCCCTTACAAGGTTTCCTTCCCCGTCCTTAATCTCTACTTTCCATTCCCCTTTCAATCCGCCCAAATTCTTGGAGGCGTTTGTCCTCCATCTCGGCCCCATTTTCAATGGTAGGATAACCTTCAACATCTCTTTCTGACCGTAAAACCAGACAAAGGAAACCTCCGAATCTTTAGTAATGTTAGTAGCTTCCAAGAAGCAGTAGACCTTTCCTGTTGAGGCTGGAAATGTCTCGGCGACACCCACAGGCTCCCTGTTTTCCACTCCTGTTCCCACGACCAACCGGGCGATATTGAAGCCGGCCGCCTCCTTTATGGTTACTTCTGGTTTGGCTTTTTCCTGCCCAAAGACCGGCGGAATTATACCCCAAGATATAAGAGCCGCTAAGAGTAAAATGAGAATGCCTGTTTTAGGTCCTTTTTTCATATTTACCTCCCTTTGTTTAGGTGTATTCTAAACCTTTTCCTCATTCGGCCAATAGATAGTTTCTTAATAACACAGGAAGAGGCAAGAGTCAAAAGGGATTTTGGAAGGTGAATTTTCGGTATTTCTGATCATAAAGGTTCTGATCATAGGGAGCCCTCCTACCAATACACTTCTCCCTCGGGCACAATCGGCAGCTTTCAAAGCTCTCCTCTGTTGGGAACCATATTCCGGAAACAGATTTGATAGGGATCATCAGGAAATGATCTGTAAGGCGGATCCCGATAGAAGCCGGACCTTCCCCGAGGATGGCAAAAAGCGCCCGTTGCTCTTCCAGAGGCCAGTCTGCCAGCGATCCCGGATTCATCCTCGATATCTTCCCCAGGCTATAGTGTTCTATCAAATGATCACTGAGCTTCTTGATGGCCAATCGCAGGGCTGTTTCCTTGATCACGTCAGCCCAGTACTTCTCAAGCATATCATCGATCAAATTCGACCACCCTTCTATCTCTACACCGCAGGTAGCCACAAAAGGGAAAATCCTGTAAACCTTTTCCAGATTGACCCTCAGGACACGGCTCGTTAGCACAGTTCCATCGATGACTACCTGATCCTCCGTTCTGGACTCAATATAGCCCACTCTATAAAAAGCCTTCGGTTTTCCGATGGCCTGGGCCTCGTCAACCAGGCGTTTTAATTTTTCGGTAAACCCACTCCCTTCTTTGATTCTTAAGGTTTTTCCCAGGTGATCCACGTCAACCTTAAAGGGAATGGCATCAAGGATCATAGAATCCATTCTGTATGAACCCCGGAAAGAAGAATTTTGCGCCCTTTGCCTATCTACTTTTTATTAATATACCACAGTTGTCGTTTCCAGAGGAGGCTGACCAAAAAACTGGCACGAGATAAAAGAATCTGCTCATAATTTTGTCGTTGATGCTGCCGGCGATAAAGGGGGTGCCCCATCTGAAACCCCGCCATCAGCGAAAGAGAGATCAAAGGGGATAAATTTCAGGATTTAGCCAAATGTCTCCAGGCCCTGCGCATTCCCCAGTTGCTGGGGAGAAAAACCTGGTGGCTCCGCCGGGGCGGCCAGAATCGCTTGATCATGGAAGAATAGGAATAGAAACGCCGGTTGGCCCAGTCATGGCCTTCCTGGAGCTCCTCCCCGGTCATCCTTTTAGGCCGAAAGACCACATGTTCCATGTCGTAAAGGTCCCAGTTTCGACAGAGGATCCGATTTTCCTTGGCGTATTGTTCAAAGATCTGGGTTCCGGGGTAAGGGGTGAGGATGGCAAAGACAGCCGCATCTATCTTGGTCTCTTCGCAGAAGTCCACCACTTGACGAAAAACCGAGGGATCGTCATCATCAGAACCAAAAATGAACGATCCCTCGATGCCGATGCCTTGGTCGTGGATTTTTCGGATCATCTCCCTGAAGCGATCGACGCGGTTTAAGGGTTTATGGTAACTTTGCAAG
>Ga0315314_1000614_pt1 | contig 37230 bp, 30 predicted proteins | sample TDP9_MG_FD_203631 | JGI IMG/M metagenome (GOLD analysis project Ga0315314, IMG submission 203631) | Freshwater sediment microbial communities from Lake Towuti, South Sulawesi, Indonesia - TDP9 | ecosystem: Environmental > Aquatic > Freshwater > Lake > Sediment | place: Indonesia: South Sulawesi... | reverse complement strand
ACTTTCCCTCTCAGAATCTCCATTTCGTTTCTCATCTCATCTCTCGTAATAACTTGAGTTGAAATTGTTTCAACAAACCTTTTGGCTAGGTAGCCAGCTTCCCTGCTGAAGTTTTCCCTAAAGAACCTTTCAACCTCGTTGATGACAAGTTGAGACACAGCAACTTCGAACTCTCCGAGCTGAGCTAGGAACAACACGAGCTTCGAGTTGCATTCCTCCAACCTCCCGAAGATGAAGACCATTGTGTCCAAGTAGGCTCGTCTAAGTCTCGTGCTCAAGCCTCTTGACAGCCTCAACGAGTTGCTCATGCGTCATCTTCCTTCCGGTCTTGTGGACTTCCTCGCCAAGTTCCTTCCAGTAGTGCACTGGCGGCTTGAGTATACCGAAAGCTTCCCCAAGCTTCAGTATTCCCGCTCTTATGGCCTCTGATTTGGTGCTGAAGTATCCTCTCTTGACGAGCTCATTGAGCATGTCAGCGGCTGCCCCACTAACCCTGACTAGAAGCTTTTCCTCGACCAAGTTTATCGCCGAGCCTATAAATAACGAAAAGATATAAAAATGTTATCTATACCCTCAAGCTTATCCACGTGGAGTCTCCGCCTCAGAGAGCTCAAACGGAAGTTTAGGAATTGAACGATGTAGGTCCATTAGAGGCCTACGGTTAAGAACTCTGCAAGTGTGCGTGGATTGAGTCGTGGAGGAACAGAGCGAGAAAACAGGGAGGTTCAATGCTGCTTCGAGGTAGAATGTTCTCACATACCTCTGCCTTCTCTTATTGGTTCGGTTGCAGTTTTCCTTCCTGAGAATAGAGTAGGACACAACTCGAGGAGTTCGTTTTCGGAAAGGTTCTCTAGCATTGTCTCCTCGAGGTCTTTACCTATGAATAGCTCAGGATGCTCATCCAAGTGATCTTCCACTATTCTCCTCAAAGCTTCGCTTCTACTGGCGAATATGCCTTTGCTTACTAAGGAGTCTATCTTCTTCTTCGCATCCTCGTTCAAGCTTATGTTGACTATCTCCAAAGGTGTTTCCTCGCTTAGCAATCGGCGATCAGATGGCTGCTGGATCGAGGCGAGTCAGGCCATGCACTCTATCGTAGGATTGGTCGAATGAAACGATTCTTCTATCTAGGTTTAGCGCTGCCGCAGCGTAGTGTGAGTCGAAGAATGTTAGATTGAGTGTCTGTCTCAGATATACGCTTGCGACAGCCATGTCAGGTGTCAATGCGATATACTTTACGTTGGGCAGAGCAGCTAGGGCTGCTAGATCCTTTAGGAGCTTATCTTCCATCCTCTCGCTTTTATAGATGAGCTCCATCTCGAGTAAGCTTACGCTTGAGATCTCAACCATGGACTCTCCACTTCGTATTTTTTGGAAGACCTTCTCAGCAACGGTATGGTTAGGGTCGTACTCATTCAAGAAGGCGAAGATCACGTCGTTTTCCAGCAGGGGCATACGCTCACTAGCCTCTTTCTTTCTTCACTTCGTTCACTCCTACTCGTTCGGCCTGCTTCCTAAGCTCCTTGAACGTCTTCCTTACATTGAATGCTCCATGAAGGGTTTGGAACGGGTCGGATGGAAGCGGGATCAGCTTAAGGTGATCCCCAGCGTTTATGACAAGTACCTTCCTCGCTATTTCAAGGGAGACACGAATCTCCTTCGGAAGCGTTAGCCTTCCCTTGCTATCGAGCTCCAGAATACTCAGTTTCCCACCTCACCATTCTATGCGACTCGGTGGGGTTTAAATCTTCCTGAGGCTTTGGTGGGTAAACCGAATCAATGCATACGCCGACCTCTCATTTGAAGTGTAAATCAGCTAGAGCCATAAGAGCTATCAAGTCTCAACTGAGGGTCTGGATCGATGTCCTAATAGACAACGTAACTTCTTTTCTTGTCCTAGTGCGCCTTTGCAATACAATCAGCTGCAGAATCGACAGATAAATGGTCACGGCACGGCGCGGAAGAGCAGCAGAGCGCCTGCCAGGTGGATTGTAGCTACTGCGAAAGGCAAGAGGACAGGTAGAACTGACAGATCTAACTTAACCCTTCGATTCTCCCAGATTCTAAGGTCCAATATGAATCCGAGTTTGATCAATGTTTCTCGATGCTTCGCTAGAAACGTATATATGCCCATCGAGGCTGACGCGATCATCAGATAGAAGATTGGCATATACGGGCATAGAAGCCGAGCGTCCGCCCCTTTTTCACCTATTCCAAAAAAGAAGGTATAGGACAATAAGCTTGAGAGCAAGGCAAAGTGTAACACTGCACTCCTTTCACTCTTCAGTAGAGATAGAAATCCCAAGCAGAGTAAGCCGAACCCGACGGGTGTAAGAAACCACAATTGATTCAGCATGAGCAACATCCTAACTGTGCCACGTGCCGCTAAGAAGAGGATCTGCTCTGCGGTATGATAGCGGAATATGTAGTCGAAGACAGAGACACGCTTCACTTCCCCAAACTCATAGTAGTACCACATTCCTCCCACCACATTCGTAGTCTCGAAAGGATTATTGAAGACCAATGTACTGTAGCCAAGCCAAGCAAATATCGCTATGATGGAAGAGCCAAGAACAATCGCAACGAATCTCCAGTCGATCTTCCTCTGAGAGATCTTAGACCACCAAACGTGATATGCAGAGACGCCGGCTACAACAATGAGGCCCTCCAGCTTCGTTAGGCAAAGGATGGCTGCTAAGAATCCAGAGATCATACTGACTTTGGCTGTCAGCCTATGGCCATACTGGACGACCAAAAACAAGAAAGCCAGAAGTAGGCATGAGAAAAGCTCCTCTCGCAGACCTCTAATCGAGTTGTAGATTAAGAGAATATTTGTTGCCACGAGGAAGGAAGCCAAAAGACCGGCGGACATGCTGGAAGTTCTTCGAGCGATTTGATAAGTAAGTGGAACAATCAGCGTTCCTAGAAAAACGGTTGAGAACCTGAAAGTGGCGATGCTCACTCCAAGAACGGATAGGAATAAAGCAGCAATCAAGGGGAACATCGGTTCTCTAAAGCTACGATACGAAAGATTCATCAGTTCAGAAGCTGCTGACATGTAGTACGCCGCATCAGGCGACAAAGGCATCGAACTCTGAACAGCCAGCAGAAGCCATCTAAATCGAAGCGCGAAAGCTAACAGGACCATAGAAAGTAAACCAAGCCTAAGAATGGGCTTCGATGAGAAACCGCTTGGGAGCCGAATCCCCACGAGAGCGTACAGTGGGCGGATTCTACATCTCCAATCTATCTTTGCAACGCCCTTCTCCCTGTAATGGTACTTTATCGGAACTTCCCTAACGCGATAACCTCTCGCAACCGCCTTCTCGACCATCTAATTCTCAGCCTCAAACTAACAGCGCGTTGCCTTTCCGAGTTCTTGGGTCTAGTTGTTCTCCTTTATGTTACTGTGATTTCCTTATGTAATCTTCTTTTTTGCTTCTCGTATTATTGTGTAGATTGCTGCGAATGTGAGAATCAGCAGGTACGTTGCGGCTGAGATGTTTGATATGGCTGGCCTTGAGAGATCTATGAGTATGCCGAAGGCTAGTAAGCTGATGAAGATCCTCGAGTAGGACGGTGCTTTCCGCGAGATTTTGCTGAGTTTCACTCTCGACTCGAGGATGTTATCCCATATGAGGTTTGACACTCCGATTACCAAGGAGAGATATGTTAAGATTGCGATCTCGTTGGCGTACGCCTCTAGCCCTCCGATGAGCATGAAGGCGGCTAGCATGAGGAGGCATATCCCTGAAAAGACGAACTTCTGGCCGATAGAGAAGCTTGCGATGGACCTCATGGTTTCTGCCTCTATTCTCTGGGCTCGCGCGGACGTTACGTATGTAGCTATTCCCATGATTGGGGCCTTGAGAAACTCTAGGCGGCCCTTCAGTTGCATGGCACATCTTGTGATAGGGGCAGTGAGGCTTAGGGCTAATGCTATTCCTGAGATGATTACCGCCAAGATAGAAGATTGAAGAAGTGAAGACGATGGGCGTACGTAAATAGTTATCGTGGCCGGAGCAGTAGCATCCATTCCGACCGGTTTAGCGACCAGCTCCAATGCGTACAAGCCGGGAGGGACGAGTTCTGGCAGACTTCTTTCGATATATAGCCTTTCCCACACACCAGGTCTATAGCCTTGTCCTTTTCTCTTCGAGCTTTCTTCCGTCCGGAAGACCTCTATGCCGAGATACCAAAGCGCTCTAACCTTTACAGTATAGTCCATTCTCTCGATCGTCTCATCTCGTCGGTTTACCACATCGATGTAGAACGAGGCTTTCTCTCCAGCTTTGTAGAAGGCGTTGCTCGATGAGAAGGACAAGGACATGTTGTTGTCTTCGATGATGGTTGAGGTCTTGACGTTCAAGTCGGGGCTTCTCGCTTGAAAGTCCGAAATGAGCAGAGTAACACTGAGCCCGACGGAGAGTATGAATAGGACTCCTAGAACCGTGCGAAAGCTTAGCAGTCTTCTCATTCTAGATGCCATTATGGAATTGAATCTGTGATTAAAGATAAGTCTTCAGTTAGGTACATTGAGCATGGAGAAGCTTTGAAAGAGGAGCTACGAAGATGGTTTTGGTGTAGGAATAGCTTCGATCAGTTTTCAAAGGTTTCAAATAAACAGTGGGACATTGAATTGGTTGATATGTGATGAAAATCTCTACCGAGGAGACCTTGCTTAATACTGTTTCGATATCTTTCATTGTTATCTCGACGTTTGTGCTGCTTCCTCTCAGGCATGGAATAGACGGCAGATTCGCGATTGTATTGGCGTTTCTATTCGTTGGGGTGCTTCTGATTCTGCGATCGCATGGTGTCAATTTCGGGCTTCCAGATTCCTTTCTAGCGAGAATGAGGGTGAGTGCAGGATGGAGAGTTTTCGTTCACAGGCAGAGAACTCTGGCCCCTCTCCTGATATACTCGTTCGCGTTCCTTATTCTGCTGTTTCGCATATGGAGAATGGGCGCTTCTATTGAGTATGATGAGCCTCCGCATCTAGCGATCACAAGATCTCTCGCGGCGGTTAACTTTCAGTCCTGGATTAGAGCGTTCACTAACTATCCGGTGTATCTGAATCCTCCTCTTCCGTACTTCTTGATGGCCATTCTGTTACGTCCTTTCGATTTTTCGCTCTTGGCGGGAAGAGTGATTTCATGCCTATTTGCTGCGATTATTCCTGTAGTTGTATTCTGCATGTTGCGTGAACTTTGTGGAGAAACTGCAACCGCCATGTCGGTATCATTTGCGTATACTCTTTCCACTCTCTTCCAAGGCGCGATGTTCAAGTATGATTTTGATGCGTTGAGTACGCTTTTCTTCATTTTGTGCGTTTACAGTTTCGTCGTTGCAGTGAAGAGAAAAGAGCGTTTATACTTTGGATACTCGATGATCGCATGGATCCTGCTAGTTCTGACAAAGTATCCTCCTGCGGGATGGCTCTTTCTAGGATTCGTGATGACTAGCCTTTTCCACAGACAGGTAAGATCGGAGCTAGGCTTCACTCTGTTGGCATTGTCGATAGCTCTATTGATCGTCGGCGTGGTGTCGCCTGCACAGTTCGGTTTCGTTGCTGAATATTCCGCTAGATTACGTCCTCTGCTGACTGTGGCGGAGTATGCGGTCCCGTTGTTCAGGGATTTTGCCGTGATCATAGGATGGTCCCCTTATCTGGCGTTCGCCTTCAAACTTAAAGAGGTGAGGAAGATCGGGGATCCGATCTCAACGTTTTCAATAGTTCTGATCGTTCTAGCTTTAATCGTCACTCCGATCTTTGATCCTTTGACGCGTCGAGTGATCCAAGCGATATCGCTACTTGCAGTGACTCTCTTCCATTTCTCTACGCGAAGATGGTCCAGGACGACATCTCTCCTTATGTTGATGAATTTTTGTTGGTGGGGTGTGATCAAACTTCCATATCTTTAATCGAGTATTGTTGAGCAGTCCACAATAGGCCCAAGCGCTAAGGCATTAAATTCAAATCGCCTTGCGATCCTACTAATATTGTCCAAAAAGATCAAGAGGTTATTAAACACCTCGCTAAAAAGTGTGTCGGTTGAAAGTTTCTGTAATCTTACCGGTATACAACGAGGAAGAAATCCTAGGGGACTCTGTAGGAAGAATTAGGGAATTTCTAGATCATATGGGTGTGGATTATGAGCTGATAATATGCGATGACAATAGTAGTGATGGAACAAGTAGCGCAGCTAGACAGCTTTGTCTTAACAACAATAACATAGTACTCCTGCGTTTCGATCAGAGGATAGGCAAAGGAGGAACGATAAAAAATGCTTCGAAAGTAGCTGAGGGAGAGGTCATAGTCTTTATGGATTCTGACCTATCTACCAATCTAAGACATCTCTCCCAACTGATACACGAAACGAGTAAAACGGGAGGGATCGGAATCGGAGTAAGAGACCCCGCTTTGGCGACTAGAGGGAACTTCAATAGGAAGTTTCTAAGTATTGCATACAACCTCATGGTCAGAATCCTATTTAGGACGGGTGTCACTGACCATCAATGCGGGTTTAAGGGATTTACTTCTACCGCAGCCAAGCTACTCTTCCGCCGAATAAGAGCCAACGGTTTCGAATTTGACACGGAGCTAATTGCCAATGCTAGATGGCTAAGAATACCGATAACGGTCATACCAGTAGAGTGGAGAGATAGCAGGGTACAGTATCCATCCAAAGTTATCCCGATAAGAGCTGCGCTTACGATGTTAACCGATCTTATTATCTTAAGGTTGAGCCGCATAGCAGGGAAGACTATAATAGGTTACAGAGAAGTCGGCATTGGTAGCTTTACGGATGAAGTGCGTAATAAAACTCACAAAACCACACATATATGGATAGATGTAGGTAGTAGACGAGTGCTAAGTGCTTTAAGGAAAATCTACTTGATTGTCGCTTTTGGTCGGAGATAGAATGAAGATCCTCTGGATAAACCACAGGGATCCAAAGCACCCTCAGGCCGGAGGAGCGGAAGTCCACTTAAGAGAAGTTGGGAAAAGGATCGTTAACATGGGTCATGAAGTGACTTTGATATCTGAACGATTTGCACGATGTACTGACGAAGATAATATTGACGGGATTAACGTGAAGAGAATAGGGAACATGTACAGTATACATTTGAAGGCGCCTTTTTTCGTCAGGAAAAAAGCGAAAGAATGTGATGTAGTAATAGATGACATAGCGCATGCCGTTCCTTGGTATTCTCCTATAGTAACAGAAAGGCCTGTCATCGGGATAGTGCACCATGTTCATCAAATAGTGACGCCTTTAGAACTTCCTTTCCCCTTGAGCGTAGCCGTCAAAGAAGCAGAAAAAACCATCAAGTATTTCTATAGAAATATTATAGCTGTATCCGAATCAACAAGCTATGATTTGACAAATCTCTTAGGGGTTCCCAGAAACAGGGTCAAAGTGATATATTATGGCGTAGACCATCAGGTTTACAGCCCTGAACAGGAGAGGTTCGAAGAACCGACAATTCTGTGGCTTGGAAGAATTAAGAAATACAAGAATCTTGATCATTTATTGATGGCGTTCAGATTGATCAAGAAAGAACTGCCTAATGCTAGATTAATGATAGCTGGAGCGGGAAATTACGAGCAGAACATAAAAGAATTTGCCCGCACTCTTAAGCTAGATGACATAGTCTTTCCGGGGATGGTTTTCGGAGAGAGTAAGACCGAACTCTTGAGAAGGTCTTGGGTCCTCGCGATGACTTCAGTGATTGAGGGGTGGGGAATGTCTATACTCGAAGCAGCGTCATGTATGCCCGGTGATGAAGTCGTAACAATGTTGGACAGTGTTAAGCCAATTAAAGACATTAAGGTTGGTGATCGTCTTCCGTTCTCCACGGTTATAAAGACTTTTGAAAGAGACTACGACCAAGAAATTGTTTCCATCAAACCTAAGGGTCTACTCGCCAGAAGGCTCACAATTGATCATCCAGTTTTAACCAATAGTGGATGGAGAAAAGCTGGTGAGCTCCACTCTGGAGATTATGTTGCAGTGCCGAAAATACCTTCAATCATGCATTTTGATCTGAGGAAGGCAAGGTTCTACGGTATCTATGTTGGGGATGGATACATGGAACATCGTGCGATAATACTCTGCCCAAAAGACAGAGAACAGGCTAGAGATTGGGCTCACTTATGTATAGATGTTTTTGGTGGTGCATATATAAAGGCGGGGAAAGTCAGGGTTCCCCATTCGCTAAGTGTAAAGATGTCCGACATAGCTGGGAAAGACGCGAGAAGTAAAAGAATACCTACAGAAATTTTTACTGCGACCCCTGAATCCAAGAAGGCGTTTATTCAGGGCTTGGTAGAGTCCGATGGCTATATCTACCAGTCTCAAAGCAAGCTCAGGCTTAGCGTTACAACAACATCAAGGGGATTAGTGGATGACCTTACGCTTCTTCTGGCATCGTTGGGCATCCATGTTTCAATTATCGTGAGAAGGAGGGGTAAAAGTAAGATTTTGGGAAGAGAAGTTACCTTAAACGATTGTTATGTGTTAACTATATTCGGCAACGATGCAGCTAGACTTGCTGACATATCAAGAAATTTCAAAAAGGTATGTAGAAGAGGATATGTTGACGATTTATATGTCTACTATAAGGTGGAAGAGGTAAATAGGAGACCGTTTAAAGGAAGAGTTTACAACTTTCAAACTTCAGATGGAGTATACGGTCTTCCTTTTCTTGTTCACAATTGCGGAACGCCATCGGTAGGCTACGAGGCTGGAGCGGTTAAGGAGGCTATTGTGGATGGAAAGACCGGATTCTTGGTTAGATATGGGTGCATAGAGGAATTAGCCAACAAGTTGCATTCGATCCTGGCTAGTGAAGAGCTTAGAAATAGACTGTCTAAAGGGGCTTTAGAGTATTCCTACGAATTCGATTGGGAAAAGACGACGGCAGAAACCTTGAAAACACTCAAGGACGCCTCAGTTACAAATTATTTTAGCTGAAGAGTCGGACCTAGAAGCACTCTTGAGAAGTGGAATTGAATTTGGTCAAGTCACGAGTTATGCTCAAAGTGCTCTTGGTTGGTTCTCATCTAAACTATAACCTTGAACACTACACAAAGATTGCGCTTGAAAACTTGGGGCATAAAGTAGTATTCTTTGGATATCGAGACATTCTAAAGAGAACGGCACCAGCAGTAAGGATGACTATAACGCGTTCAGCAATTATTAGAGAACTATTCAAACCCATCTTCTTAACTAGGCTAAACGGTAGGTTAAGAGATACGGCTTCAAAAGTTCAACCTGACTTGCTACTATCTGTAAAAGGGGAGACAGTTTTTCCCGAAACAGTTACGCGGATTCGAAAAGACCTCGGAGTTAAGACGGCGTTATGGTATCCTGATGATCCGAGGTTTTTTGAAAGTCTGGTAAAAGACATAGCGCCTCATTATGATTACGTCTTCACAGCTTCGGAGAGAGCGGTAAAAGCGTATGAGAAAATCGGAGTGAGAAATGTGAAATACCTACCTTTCGCCTGTGAACCATCTATACATAGAAAAGTTGAGCTAACAAACGAGGAAAGGAAAAGACTGAGCAGCGATGTATGCTTTGTTGGCACCTACTATCCAGAAAGAGGCAGAATAGTGGGCAAGCTTCGTGGATTTGGTGTTAGTGTATATGGTCCATATTGGCAATTCTTCAGGAAAGGCGCGAAAGCCCATAAAGGAATATGGGGAGATGAAATGGTCAAGGCATTTAACGCGGCAAAAATAGTGTTGAACATTCACATCAAAGAGGACTTGGAGTATAAAGCCAATATGAGAACATTTGAAGCCACAGGGTCTGGAGCCTTTTTACTAACCGATAAACCGAGTGGACTAGAAAATCTGTTCATTCCAAACAAGGAAGTCGTCTGCTACAATGAAAAAAAAGAAATTCTTGAACTTGTAGAGTACTACCTCGATGCTGATGATGAAAGAGCTTCAATAAGTTTGAATGGACAAGAAAGAGCTTACAGAGATCACACATACGAACAACGCGCAAGAAAGATCCTGGAAACCACGGGGCTGTCCCAATGAGAATAGGGATTATCCTTAGAGTTCTTTGGCCTGCCGCAGCACCTCGATTCGCTATTGAAGAGACAAGACATCTGAGGAGGTTGGGACATGATACTAGGCTATTGATTTGTAGAGAAAGTGAATATCAGTTCAAACATCCCGGATTAATAAGAGACTTGAACAATGTAAAGTTCGTTACAAAGGGCAAATCAAGTAGATTATCCGAATTGATCAATCTGCCGACGCTTTTCTTCTTTCCCAAAGGTGTGAGAGGAAAAGAGTCCGCAATTGATGTTTCAACACTTTTGTTTCTCTCTTTCACATTGTCAAAATCGTCATACGACGTGATTTTATGTCATGATCAGTTTGCCGGGCTTTCTGGATATATCGCTTCAAAAATACATGGTACACCATATGTTGTGTACACACACGACCCTATAAGTTCCGGTAGCGTACTCGGGGTTGAGTCCAAAGAACTACCTTTACGTTCTAAATGGGCTCACAAGCTGGCTTGTTTAATGGAGAGAGAGATACTAGGTGAAGCTTCGCAAATAGTCACTAACTCAAGAAAAACAGCTGAAAGCATTAAGAGAACGTTGCCCGACTTCAGGACCAAGCTTAAGATAGTGTATCCAGGCTGTAATCCTGTCAGTAATCCAAATCTGAAGAGGAGGGACTATGTCTTAGCCCTGAGCAGATGGGATAGAGGGAGAAAGCTGAGCTTCGTCTTAGATATTGCAAAGAAGGTTAAGAAGGCGAGGTTTGTAATAGCAGGAGCTTTCACTCCCTTCCAGTTTGAAGCAGAGTTTAGAGAAGAAATCAAAGAGAGAGGGCTGACCGATAGAGTAAAGGTGCTACCAAATCTAAGCGAAGAAAGGATTAATGAATTGTATAGTAATGCGCTAGTTACTCTGCGCTGGGGGAACGAGGGCTTTGGTATGGATGTTCTAGAAAGCGCAGCTAACGCGTGCCCCGCGATATTACAGAAGCAACTTGGAGCGAGCGAAATTGTTCAACACGGAGCCAATGGTTTCGTGGTAGATAGGTTAGACGCTGATGAATTTGCATATTACATATTGATGTTGCTAAACGATGAACATTTGGCCCGAAAAATGGGGGTCCAAGCATGGGAACTATCAAAGGAATTCACTTGGGAGGATCACGCAACAGCGTTAGAAGAGCTGCTCACAAACACTAAAGCGTGACCATGCACGGTAGATAAATGTCGGCAAATGAACGTAGAAGAGTGATAAAATGAAAATAGGCGTGTTAATAGACGAGTTATTGCCTGGAGGCGTACAGAAGACTGCTCTGGAAGAGACGAGACATTTTATAAGGCAAGGCCAAGAAGCGGAATTACTGGCTTTAACGGAAAGGAATGTGGAAGGCTACAAATATGAAGATTTGCTTGGGGATATTCCTGTTAAGTTCTTGTCCAAACTGTTTCCAGTATTAGAACATTCTTTGAGGCTTCCTGGTTTCAATACACTGTCAACATATCATGTTGCTAGTTTCCTCATTGCACCGCTCACTAGACTTTGGCGCAAATTCGATGTAATAATCGGCCACGGTGCGTTTGCTTCCGCGGTGGCATGGAACATTTGGAAGTTGTATGGCACACATTATGTTTCATTTGTGTGGGATACTGCAGCCTACATATTTCAGAAAGTCTACCTTAAGTCGAAATTTAGCCCCTTCATCTTTGCTTTTCGCCCTATTTTCACGGCAATAGAAAGATCGATAATTGGCGACGCGGCGTATGTTCTGACTCCTTCAAATGTCCATACAAAAATGCTAAGGGAAGACTACAGGGTAGACGCAAGCAGAGTTAAAGTCTTATACCCCGGTTGTTATCCGTCCAAAAAAATTCCAGAGAAACGTGGAGATTACCTACTGTCCTTTACTAGGTGGGAGATTAGCAAAAATCCCTATTTCTTAGTCGATCTAATGAAGCAACTCGCGAATGCGCGGTTAATAATCGCTGGTGAGTGGACAGATAGACTGGGGTACCAATCTTTTCTTCGGAAGATAAAAGAGGAGGCGATCGGGAACAGAGTCACTGTTCTTCCCACTCTCAAGAAGTCGGATATTCCCAGATTATGCTCAAAGGCTCGTGTATGGGTTCACCCCAACTTTGAATCCTTTGGTATGGGAGCACTTGAAGCAGCGTCACAGGGCTGTCCAATCATTATACCCAAAGGATCTGGAGTTGCAGAACTGTTTAATCATGGTATTCACGGTTTCTTCCCAAGCGAGGGAAACGTTGATGCCTACTACGAATACGTCAGCAACCTATTATCTAATGAGCGATTAGCATGGAGAATGGGCTATGAAGCATGGAAAGTCGCTAGCGAACGTACATGGGAGAACCATACGAAGGAGCTTGAGAAGTTTCTTAAGAGTTTATAACCAATGTATCACTTACAACAATATTTTGATAAGAGATACATCAAAAGTCGAAGAGGCGTTGAGTTAAGCCCTTACGTAGCTTATGTTCTACTTAGTGCGCTACATAAAATTGAGGTTCATAAAGTTCTAGACTGCGGTTGTGGAACTGGGGAGTACATCTCTCTTCTAGAGAGGAGCGGTATTGAGGCTTATGGAGTGGACATTTCTAGACAAGCTGTAAAAATGTCCAAGCAGATACAAGCCCTAGCAACGGCTCTACCCATTAGAAGTAAATCATTAGATGCTATAATATCAATACATGTAATTGAACACCTTACCCTAAAACACTTCCACGACTTTTTAACCGAAAGTCACCGAGTGTTAAGGGATGATGGCATGTTATTCATTGCCATGCCCAATGTGCTATCTCTCATGAGAATGATCTTGGGTCAGAAATGGTATGGATATGGAGATCCAACGCACATTAACCTCCTTAACCCGGTACTAGTAATAAGGGAAATAAAGAGAGGTGGATTTGAGAAAGTGAGAACTCTCTTTAAGCTTCCTCTTTTACTGGTTGAACGGAGCCGTAATAAGTGGATTATGCCGTATTATGGGCTTAATAGGCTATTTGAAGGCCATCTATGGCTACAAGACCTTTTTATGTTTTTGATGGTTTCAACTCCTCTTGCTGGCATCAGAGATACCACTTGGTTGCTTGCTCAGAAATGCTGAACACACTCAATATTCATATAATGGCAAACGCAGCGCACGGGCCTACTTTAAGTGGTGGCGATAGAATTTTCATAGAGTGCGCGAGAAGATGGGCAAAAGCTGGTCACAAAGTGCATGTTTATGTGTGGGAGGACGGGTATGAGATGTGTAAGCGGAACAAATTAGAAAACGTTGAATACATCTTATGGCCTGCGGCTCACTATAAACCGCTTAACTCTGCTGTATTTCATATAATACTAATAATAAAATGCGTCATTGAAGCTTTCAGAATTCGTTCTTTAGCGACTTACGAGAATACAGTAATTTATTCCTCATCGGATTTTTGGATGAATTCTCTTCCAGCTTTTATCCTAAGAATGAGGTTTAAAACGGCGAAATGGATCGCGGGTTTCTATCTCTTCGCGCCGAGACCGTTTTCTAGAGATTCACCATACAGAGGTAGAAGAGTGTTACTTGGGTTGACTTACTACATCTATCAATGGCCAGTATATTACCTAATAAAAAGCTGTGCCGACATGGTTTGGGTTACGAATGAGTTTGACAGGTGGCAATTTATTGACGGCGAGAGATTAACTTCTGAAAAAGTTATGGCCGTACGCGGTGGCGTAGACACTAGAGCCCCGGCACTGATTCCTGAGCCCAGAACTAGAGAATTTAGCGCTGTCTTTATCGGGAGATTTCACCCACAAAAAGGAGTTTTGGAACTGATTGATATCTGGAGGTATGTCTGCGAGAAAAAGAAAGACGCTAAATTGACCATGATAGGTATAGGCGACCTCGAAAACGAAGTCGTTAAGAGAATAAGGAAGTATGGTTTGGAAAACAATATTGTCCTCTTAGGCTTCAGAGACGGGGTTGAAAAGCTCAAGATATTTAAGAACAGCAAAGTCGTCGTGCATCCAGCAATATACGATAGTGGCGGAATGGCCCCATGTGAGGCTATGTCATGTGGGCTACCTGGCGTGAGCTTTGATCTGCCAGCCTTAAGGACATACTATCCAAAAGGGATGCTCAAGACGCCTTGCTATGATCTGGAGAAGTTCGCCGACAACATTCTAAGCTTACTAGAGGACAAGCAGCTCTACGAGAAGTTAAGCAGAGAGGCATTTGGACTGGCGCAGGAGTGGGACTGGGACAAAAGGGCTGAAGAGTTGCTGGAAGCAATGAAGAGACTATGAGAAAAGCGAGGTTCGCTTTATTGCACCTCAACCTCTATGACTGTTAAGTGATGTCAAACCTTGGAGAACGCCTTAGTTTCCGTTGTCATACCTACATTCAATAGCAGGAATAACTTGCTGGAATGCCTAGGAGTCCTATCGTTTTCCTCTTATAGCGACATGGAGATCGTAGTTGTGGACAACGCTTCAACCGACGGCACATATGATGCAGTTAAACAGAAGTTTCCAAACATCAAGCTAATTCAGAATGAGAGGAACATGGGAGTTACGGGTGGCAGGAATAAGGGCGCTATAGAGGCTAAAGGCGATTACCTGCTCTTCCTAGACCATGACATGATAGTTGATAAACAAATGGTGGAAGAACTTGTGAAAATTATTGAGGCTGACCGTAGCATAGGTGTGGCTGGCCCTATCATTTACTACTATGATGAGCCAGGGGAGGTCTGGGCTGCTGGCACGTCAATCAATATGCTAACTGGGAAAATTCACTTTAACACCTTTAATCCCGATAAAGTGGGCATCAATGAACCTTTTAATGTTCAAGTCATGCCAGCGGCACTTATGGTAAGGAGAGAGGTCCTTCATAAAGTAGGGTTGTTCGATGATGTCTTCTTCGCCGTATACGAGGATACAGACTTCTGCTTTAGAGCTAGGGAAGCTGCCTACAGGGTGGTGTGTGTGCCAGAAGCCAAGGCATGGCATCAAGTCCCAGTGGACATGGAAAAACAGGAACTTCAAGTACTAAGCAGATCATATTACATAGCTAGAAACAGAATCATATTTATGAAGAAGCATGCAGATAGAAGAGATTTCGCGCTTTTCTTGCTAGTTTTCCTGCCGATTTATGCGATTTACTATACTTGGCGTAGCGTAAGAAGATGGAAACCTAAGTTTATCAAAGAGTATTGGAGAGGAATGTTTGATGGGATTAGGGAAGCACTTTAAGCTACAATACGTTATCGAAAAATTGAGCGCATTCATGCAATTTACGTATCCATGAATGGTTTTTAGAATGAAAATAATGTATTTTTGTGCTGGTCCGGAATGGAGGGGCACTTTTTACAGAGCCTTCTTCTTAGCAAAGTACCTAGTTAAGGCGGGGCACAAGGTCCGGTTAATTTGCCCTAGCAAGAACGAAGCCTCTAAATTCATGACCTACACATGTAATGGAGTAGACATCATCGCATATCCCACGCATAGAACTATGTTTAAGTGGATTATGTTTCAACCCACGACAATTATGATAAATCTCACAATGAGGCTATTGAAGAATTCAGACTTAGTTCATACATTCAGCGTGTCTGCAGCAAATCTAGCAGTCTCACTTTTTTCTAGGTACTTGAATGCTTTACGTTTTTCAAAAAAGACCCTGGTGGATTGGGATGATTGGTGGGGCAGAGGTGGCCCAGTCGCAGATTGGGGTAGTTCTCTAATTGAGACTGCAGCGACCTTTATTGAAGAAAGGACGCCTCAATTTGCTAATGCCGTAACGGTTGTTAGCGACGCACTCGAAGAAAGGGCGCTGAGATTAGGTATTAAAAAAGTGTTTAAAATACCTAATGGCTCCAATATAGACGGGATAAAAATTGTGCCGAAGAGGTATGCACGTGAGATTTTGGGATTGCCAAAAGATCGTGTGGTTATCTCACATCTTGGCTTTACTGACCTCACACAGATAGCCGAGAAAGTCAATATTTTACACCCGGAGGCTTTATTTCTGGTCGTAGGAAACGTGCCTCAATATGCCTCATTGAGGACTAAGCGCATCGAAAAGCTGGGCAATATCAAATACATTGAAGGTCAACCTTACAGCCGAGTTAATCTGTTTCTGTCCGCATGCGACATATTATTGTTGAAAATGGAGAACGAAATCTCGGAAGCTGCACGATGGCCAATACGTCTAGGTGATTACCTAGCGGCGGATAGACCTATCGTTGCTGGAAATATCGGAGAGGTCGGTAACGTATTGCGCGAAAATAATTGCGGTTTATTAGCAAAGCCTGGAGATCCTGAGTCGTATGTAGAAAAGATTTTGGAGATTATTGAGAATCCTAAATGGTGGGAGGAATTAGGGCGACGGTCTCGCCAAACAGCGGATAAATACTCATGGTCTTTGATAGCGGAATCTGTTGAAGATATTTATTACAAACTGATTGGCGATTAGGTTGCTAGATATTGAGATAAACAAAGTTAAGAATGCTTACGAGAAGTATCCATTAGTTTCCATAATCATACCAAACTACAACGGCAAACCATTCATAGAAAGATGTTTAGGGTCAGTCATGGACACTGATTACTCCAACTTCGAGGTTATATTCATCGATGATGGTTCTACAGACGACAGCTTAAAAATAGTTAAGGAGTCGTTTGGGCTTGAACCAAGACTAAATATTCTCGAGAATGATACGAATTTGGGCGCAGCCGCGTCACGTAATATAGCCATGAAAGTTGCCAAGGGAGAATATTTTGTATTTCTTGATAACGATACCGAAGTAGCGAGAAATTGGCTTGATGAGTTAGTTTCGGTCTTGCGAGGAGATGAGAGTATAGGCGCAGCTCAGAGCAAAATTCTGGATTTTAATGAGCGAAACCGCATTCTACATGCAGGCACTCTTATAATTCCCTATACAGGCTGGGTTATAGCTAGATGCCTGTGGCGGCTAGATGACGGTTCGTGCGACTCTGTATCCAATATATGCGCCCTTTCAGTGTCTTTGGCAGTTAAACGTGAAGTTCTAGCTAGAGTTGGTGCTTTTGATGAAGAATTGTCCGTTTTCACGGAGGACGTAGACTTTAGCTGGAGAATCTGGTTGAGCGAGTATAGGGTTGTAGTTGCTCCGAAGTCAAGGGTTTACCATTGGAATAAACCCATAGTCATGCGTAGGAGGATGTTCGTGTCGTTAGTGTCGATCAATTTTCACTTGACAAAGAATTCATTAAGAACTATAATAAAAAACTACGAGCTAAAAAACCTATTTCACTATATGCCTTGGTTCTTTGTAATACTCTTTTCAAGGGCAATTCTAGTGCTCCTTAGAAGAAAAGACTCATCAGTAATTGTGGGCTCACTGGAGGGAATCGTATGGAATCTTTTACACTTGCATAGTACTGTAAGAGAGAGATACAGGATTCAACGCTATGTTAGAAGAGTAAAAGATGATTACGTTATGCAGCGCATAATGGTGAATGAAACTCCCTTACAGGTATACAGGAAATACTTTAGCCATCTTAAGCTGATATAAGGTATGGCAAATAGCAGGCTTAAGCATCAACCAATGGTTTCGATAATAATACCGTGCTACAATAGTTTGTCTCTACTTGGAAGTTGCATCTATTCAGTGCTAGCTACAGATTATCCATGTTACGAAGTAATAGTAGTTGACGATTACTCTACCGATGGAAGTTTTGAGTTCGTTAAAGAATTAGCGGAAAGTGATAAACACATTAGAGTAATTGGAAACCTACGACGAAGTGGTCCATCCGTGACGAGAGACTTGGGAATTAAAGCTTCAAAAGGAAAGTATGTCGCCTTTCTCGAGACAGATATGGAAGTTGAAGCGGATTGGCTCAGAGAGACTGTTATGGTTTTAGAAAACGACGCATCAATTGGAGCGGCGCAGAGTAAGGTCTTAGACCTAAAAAGGCGAAATGTCATAGAGGCCATAGGCGTGTATATAGTTCCCCAGACAGGATGGGTGGTAAACAGAGGTTTTGGTAGGAGAAACGGACAAGTTTTTGATTATATTGAAGAGGTTACCGCGGGTGCTGTAGGAATTGTTGCAAAAAAGGAGGTGATAGCTAAACTTGGGGGTTTTGACCCGGAGTTGGTGCATAATATCGATGATATAGATCTATTTTGGAGGATGTGGCTGAGCGGGCATAGGGTAGTTGCGGTGCCGAGGTCGGTGACATATCACTGGACTTGTAAACCCTCAAGAATAAGGGAGAGGGCGACATCGAGGTTGGAGTCCGAGTTTCATTTCGGTAAGATTCCACGCGTTTTCATCAAAAATTATGAAGCAAAGAACTTACTCAGATATCTTCCACAATCGATCACAATAATGCTCCTCCGAGCTTTTATGGGCGTGGCAAGAAGAGACCTAATCCCATTCATCGGCCTGATCAAGGCAGCAAGATGGAACTTAAAGACGCTACCTGATACATTAAGGGAGAGGTACAGGATTCAGCGAGTTATAAGAAAAGTTTCAGATGACTACCTAATGCAAAAGATTATGGTTAAGGATTTTAGAGAGTACCTACGGTATAGGCTATACGCCAGTCATATGGCTAAATTTCTCTCCGGCGAGGATTAATCATGCGGATTATGAAAATGTGCATATGTAGTCTCCAGAAGCTATTGTTGAGAATTCCTGAAAGATCGCCTATTAGGGATTTGTCAAGGAGATTTTACATGGAGAATGTGCTCTCTTCGAGAGTCATTGAGTATCCATTGATCTTTGAACATCTTGATCTACCTAGAGGCAGTCGGATACTCGATGTCGGATGTTGTTATAGCCTTTTGCCAATCCATCTAGCAAGTTTGGGTTATGAAGTATATGGAATAGATGTGGAGACCTATTATTATCATCATAGGAATTTCAAGTTTTTCAAGAGAGATGTAAGGAGGACAGGTTTTCCCGATGATTTCTTTGACCTCATCACAGCTGTATCCTCTGTAGAGCATGTTGGCATGGGCTTCTCCTTTTCGCAGTTGAAAAATGTCAGAGCCGGAGTTGACCTTGATGGCGATAAGAAGGCTGTCGAAGAAATGACAAGAATTCTAAGACCTGGTGGTAGTATTATGCTAACCGTCCCCTTTGGTAAATGGATGCTTAGGGAGTCTGAGAGAATATATGATGAGGTACATTTAAGAGAATTACTCACGAAGCTACGTATATGTCAATTCGAGCTCTTCTACAAAGATGGGCACGATTGGGTGCCAGCATCTATAGATGAAGTAAGTGGCCGGGATATTGAAGCTTTCGCCTTCGTGGTAGCTGAAGAAGGATGAGCCTATGGAGGTAGTCCCAAGCTTCAAGATTTCTAAGTTCCCCAATAGAGGAACTACATTCATAGTTCTAATAGCTACGGCGCTTGTTGTCATCTGGTTCCGAAAAGGAATGATTATGGCAACAGGAGAAAGCGGCATTCCATTCTATAATCCATCTCATTACTATGAAGTGGCATCTACTGCTTGGTATGGGCAACTCGGGACTTACTCATACACAACAGTAGCAGGAAGGTACTTTTACTTTCTAATCGGTCTTTTACAATCTGTTGGAATACCGAAATTCCTCACTCAAGCCCTTGTTTTTTGGGCGCTATTAATAATCCAAGGAATATCGATTTATAAAATAGTTGATCTCGTCTCAAAAGGCTCTGGAAGAATGGCAGCAACATCATCAGCACTATTTTTTATGTTGAATCCCTATGCCATGGCCATTTGGGGTCGTTTTGATTATACGTTATTGCTTCTATACGCATCAATTCCACCATCTTTGTATCTATTTATGAGAGGTCTGGAAGGAAGGAGAGCAAAATACGCAATTTATTTAGCTTTGACATCTTTTGGATTTTCGTATGCATTCTCTACCGTTACTCAGTTGTTTACATTTTGGTTAGTCCCGTTCACCTATTTCATCTATCATATATTAACGAATAGAAACAAGAAAGACGTAATGTTTGGATTTTGTTTCCTGCTCATATCTTTAGCATTATTCATAGCCGTTAATCTTTGGTGGATAACTCAGCTATTTACCGTGAAACTCACATATGTAGGAGCTCTCGCTTCTTTCGATCCTGGGGTCAACTTAGGAATACTATACGGCATTTCCAAAGAGCTTGGTCTTATGCAGAACGTAATCAGGCTCGTCAGTCCTGCAACTATTTATACCTTGGAGGTACCTCGTGGTTACATTTACTCAACAGGCATATTTGAACTGATAAGCTTCCTGCCGCCAGTAATCTGTTTCTCAGCGTTACTTTTTAGGAGAAATTTCAACAGATTATTTATTTACTTCGCCCTAATCGCTTTGTTAGGATTGTTTCTAAGTAAAGGCGTTGCGGGTCCCTTTGGAGGGATATTCGAATATGTGTTCGTAAACTTTACACTCTTCCAAGTCTATAGAAATCCCTTTGAAAAGCTGACTGTCATCGCCACCTTAGGTTATACCGTGCTATTCGGGGTAGGATTATCTTCGCTAACGGAACGGATAAAGATGAATGTGCAAACGTCGGGTGTGAAGCCACTTAAGTCACCAATCTTAACTGCGACTTTGATTTGTTTTCTCGTTTCAGGCGTTTACGTTTGGCCCATGTGGACAGGAACATTGTTTACAAGTGGTCAATATCCTCAAAATAATCCTGAAGTGGGCTATTGCGTGAAGGTGCCGGAATCTTATAGAGAACTCAATATATGGTTAAAACAACGAGATAAAGAAGATCATGGCTTGCTCATCCTTCCCTTAACTGGGGTGGGTATAACTTATGATTGGAAATACGGATACTCTGGCACAGTACCAGGGGTAGAATTGTTTGATGAACCCTCGATACCAAGTTACGTGTCGGAAGACATACCACATTTGAACAAGATTACTCACGCAATAGATAATGCATTGCTTAAAACCAGTGAATTCTGGAAAATGTTAGCATTGATGAACATAAAGTATGTAATAGTAAGTTGGGACAGAAACTGTACGGCAAGGCCTGATACATTACCTCCTTCACTAATTTCTAAAGCACTCAACTCTGCCAAGTACATTAATTACGCTACGAGTTTTGGTAAACTTGATGTATATGAACTTCAAGACGACCATTTACCAGGAGGAATAGTTTATGCAACGAACCTTTTAGTAACTCCAAGAGATTCTGACGAGTTCATAACTACGCTTGAAGATGAGTCATTTATTCCCGGTAAAGTCGTAGCGTTCTTAAGGAGTCAGTCAGACACCAATGACGTGGAATTCTTGTCGAGTTTAGAATTGGACAAAGAATATTGTCCGGAGCTTGTCTACAAACGACTGAATCCGGCTAGATACGTTATTAGTATTAAAAATGCAACAGAGCCCTTTTTCCTTGTCCTTAGTCAAACATACCATTCCCAATGGAAATCTTTTGCTAATGGCGAGGAAATTCCAGCGAAGTATCATTTTGTTGTGAATGGCTATGCTAATGCGTGGTACATCGACCGCTATGGATCTTACACGATCACAATCGAGTTCTACCCTCAAAGGTACTTAGAACTTGGATCATCGATAACTATTGTCGGTTTGGTGATGTGTTTAATAGACGCTATGTATATTCATAGAGACTCTCTAACGCGTCTCTTCCTGAACCGTCCTAAACTGATGTTAAGGAAGAAAAAAGTTAACTGAACCATAGGCTCTCACATAGCTGACTTCGTCATAGAACGCGGTTATCATGTGAGGATATTTGACAACCTTGAACACCAAATTCACGGAATAAAGGAAAAGCGGGTAGGAAATAATGCGCGCTAACTGGATTGAATATAGTCCAAAGGATCTATATTTAATTAAATATTGTCCAAAGGACCTGAGGGCTGGCATCTCGTATCTTATTGGCGGAAGAAGAGGAGTTAACATCCTTTGCTTGAAGAGGATATTTCATATGCTACATAAGCCTACCCACCTAGTAAATTTCTATCTTCCTGAGATAGAAGAGAACGAGAGTTTTAAATGTACATTGTCATCTGCTCTTTTCGATGTAGGATACGTTGGGTACATAGGCTTTCCGGAAGGCTTGTATGTCCTAACTAGGGTTCTAAAACCAAGTGTTGTTGTCGAAACAGGGGTTGCTTGTGGCGTCTCCTCTGCACACATATTGATGGCTCTAGAGATGAATGAAGGAGGTGAATTGTTCTCAATAGATCTTCCAAATTACGAATTGAAGTACTTTCCTAAACTAGGCCTTAAACCGGTTTCAATTCTCCCAAGGGGAAGGAGTCCAGGCTTCGCCATACCCTCTAGCCTCAAACATAGGTGGCATCTTAGATTAGGCTCCAGTAAGGAATGGTTATCGAAGTTGCTAGATGAACTTAAAGTAATTGATGTGTTTCTACATGATAGTGAGCATACATACGAAAATATGATGTTTGAATATGCAGAAGCTTGGAAGCATCTGCATAAGGGGGGGCTACTTATATCGGATAACGTCTTTATTAATTCCGCGCTCCGTGATTTTTCTAAACTTAACGCGAGGAAACCGTTATATGTGTATTTTTCGGGATGGGGCTGTATGGTTAAGTGATTACTTCGAAGGAATGGTGGTTCATATAAAAGCCAGAGGTCTAGAGAAGGTGTTAGTAACCGGTGGCTTGGGCTTTGTGGGTAGTCATGTTGTGGAGCATTTACTTTCTTAAGTAGGTCTCCGCTACAGCGTCCCTTATATGCTTGGGCCTGGTAACAAATTTCACCTTCTCTAAAAATAAAAAAGGTAAGCGTCTTTGGATCAAGATTTCCCACTTATTTCGATAGTGATATTAAACTATAATGGATTTCCATATGTTGAAGCTTGTCTAAGGTCTGTGCTTAAAACCGACTATCCAAACTTAGAAATAATCTTCGTGGATAACGGGTCAACTGATGGAAGTTGGGAGCTTGTACGAAACAAATTCGGAAAAGATTCTCGCCTCAAAATTATTAATAACGATAAGAATTACGGATATTGTAAGGGAAACAATATAGGATTTAGATATGCAAAGGGAGAATATGTAATTTTTCTTAATAACGACACAGAAGTTGTGCCTGAATGGTTGTCACATTTGATCTCCGAAATGAAACGTGATCCCCTTATAGGAGCTGCTCAACCCAAAGTGCTAAAAAGAAGAGGTGAAGTCTTAACTATCGACTGCGTAGGTGGGTTTTTACACCCTCTTGGCTTCGTACTTGCGCCAGGGAGGGGACAGATTGATAAAGGGCAGTATGACAAGAAAAGGGAAGTCTTAGCTGCTTATGGTGCTGCATTTACTGTTAAACGTGAACTTATGGATAAAGTGGGACTTTTCGACAAAGATTATTTTATATTCTCAGAAGAAATAGACCTGTCCTGGAGAATATGGCTAACTGGTTACAAGGTTATTGTAGTCCCTACATCTGTTGTGTACCATCTAGTAAGCGCTTTGATAGATAGGGAATTTGAGCCAAGTTATACTCTCTACTTATATGTAAGGAATTATATTGTGACAATTTTGAAAAATTTGGAATTAATGAATTTAGTGAAAGTATCATCATCTTATTTAGCATTCCTAGTGTTAAGCGCCTTGAAAAGACGAGACGTTAACCTACTTATTTGCATGTCCATGGCTATATTGTGGATATTACGCAATCTCAGGGTAGTTGTGGAGAAGCGTTCGTGGATTCAGAAGCGTTTGAGAGTTGTTAGGGACTCAGTTTTCTTGAAGATGCTTCATTCATGAGCTTTTTTAGAACTTTTTTAGAGGCTTTGTTTCGTCTAGTATCGGGTTTTTCCCTTTCGGATACTCTCTATAGTCTTTTAGAACAAAAACCTTCATCACTACTTGATGTAGGTTGTGGAAAAGGCTGTATCATAAATGAACTATTAAGGCGTGGCAAGAAAATTGAAAATTCACATCTCATAGGCATGGACATATTTCCCCCCTATTTACGTGAAGCCAAGTCTAGGTATCATGATTTGGTATTATGTGACACTAGATTTTTGCCCGTACGACCACGAAGTATTGACGTAGTCTTGGCTTTGGACACCGTTGAGCACCTTGAAAAATCTGACGGTTTTAGGCTGATAGAGAAGATGGAGAGCATCGCTGTTAGCCAGACAATTGTTTACACGCCTGTAGGATTTTACGCAAAATCGCATTTAGAAGATAATAACCCATGGCAAGCTCACAAATCTGGATGGTATCCTGTTTATTTCCGAAGTAGAGGTTACAAAGTTTTAGGGATAAGCGGGCTTAAATCCCTTTACGGAGAAGGACATGAATTCAGGTCAAAGCACAGGTTTTTCTTTCCCTTGCTATTGGGTATGGCTCTCTTCACTCAATTTTTCACTTTTAAGTTTGTAAACGTAGCTTATCAGATGCTTTGCGTGAAGGAGTATATTAAAGAAGATTTAAAGAAAATTTATTTTTCGTCTTCGATATGGTGGCTAACTTGAGATTGAGAAGGTCATCGATGAAGATCAATAGTATAGGTAGCAAACTGCTTCATCAGCTCAAGACCATTCCTGCTGGATACAGTATCATATTGCTTGTTGCAACAGCATTGATCCTCATATGGTTTCGGGAAGGCATACTGATGGCTACCGGCGAAGCTGGCCTTTTTATTTATAACCCAAAAAGACAATTTGACACAATGCGGTACGCTTGGTGGGATACCGACACTGGGGTTGCATCTCCACATGCTATTGTACTGACCCCGTTTTACTTCTTTACCTCTCTCTTACAACTCCTTGGGGTTTCTAATGTAACTATCCAAGCCTCCATATTTTGGTTAGTACTAGCTCTCGATGGCTTAACTGTTTGCTATTTAACCTCCACTCTCATTAAAGATGAAACAAGACACATCGCTGGGATATTGTCAGGACTATTTTATATGTTGAATCCCTACGTTATGGCCGCCGTCTGGGGTCGATTCTTGCCTACGTCAATACTTTTGACTCCATTGCTTCCTTTGATGTTAACATTCTATTTTAAAGGGCTTGAAGAGCAAAAAACTTCATACGTATTTCACATATGCATTACATCCTGGATATTCTCTATCGCTTTGTCAACTCCGGCATATATAGGGACAATTTGGATACCTTTATTCTCATACTTTGTCTTTCATATAGTCAAGAACCGCCATAGAAAAGATAAAATAATAAACGCATTTAAATTTTCAACACTGTTAGTTGCCTTTTGGTTCTTTTTTAATGCTTGGTGGATCCTTCAATTCATTGTCGTTGCACCATCCACCTTGGTTGAGGCGGGCTCACCCTTAGTAAATCTGAATCTCCTAATAAGCTCCAGCGAAGATTACGGTGGTCTCTTCTATGTGATACGGCTGATCCATAGAAGCTTCACATATGAAGTTGACATTTGGAGGATGATCTGCTCCTCGTCTATATTTGAGTTTATTAGTTTCATCATTCCTGTAACTGTGTTCTCATCTCTGCTGTTCAAGAGAAAAAATGGATACGTCTGGTTCTTCTTTTCATTATCCCTCTTAGGGCTATTCCTTGCTAAAGGAACGGCGCCTCCCTTTGGCGAGGTCATGATTTGGTTGTTTACCTATTTCCCTTCACTAGGAGTATTCAGAAACCCATTTGAAAAATTCGGAGTTATACTTCCACTTTCTTACGCCTTCCTTTTCGGCGTTGGCTTAAGTTCATTCTATTATTGGCTTAAGAATTATTTCGATCAGCAGATTTCGCATCGCTGGACAAATAGGGGCTCGTCGCTGAAAAGTATGTTTGGCTTTTTACAGCCGAAAATTAGGAAAATTGTTGCGAAGAGTCCAGTTATAATGATTGCGATTCTGGTTCTAGGGGTATACCTATGGCCTATGTGGACTGGAACGATTTTCAAGGACCATTATGCGAGCGTTCCCTCCTACTACCCCGAAGCAGACAATTGGCTTTCCCAACAGCCTGGAGACTTCAGAGTCATTTCACTACCTATAGGTGGTGAAGGGATTACGTATAACTGGGAATATGTTTACAGGGGGGCTGAACTTAGCAGTCAATTATTTAGGAAGCCCTTCATCTCCAGAACAATCCGTGAGAATAACGTTGATGCTATCGTTGCGAGATTACCTGCCCTACTGTATAGAACACGTGATCTCTGGAAGGTTATGGACATACTTAATGCGAAGTACCTGACTGTACACCACGACATAAACTATACAGAACGGAACATGGATTCTCCTGAAAACGTCACAAGGCAACTAACGAACGCAATTATACCAGGAAACTTGTCATCAACACTGATAACAAACGCAGATTCCATTGAAGGATGGTTTGCCCAACAAGGGAATGCTAGGATCAGTATAGATCCAGTCATACGAAGAGATGAGATAGCATCCGTTAAGGTTACCATTTCTTCAAATATGAGCTCTTTGAGCTGGGCCTCAGTCACGTTTCAGCCTAACCTCGAAGTTGATTTATCGAAGTGTGAGTATCTGAGATTTTGGTATCGCGCAAGCGTGGCTAATTTGACGGCTTACCAAATTGGGCTGATTGATAATGTGGGTAGATCTGCCTATTGGAGCTTCCCATACAATTTGCAGGGAATTTGGAATTACTATGAGCTCGACTTAAGAAAACCTTCTGAAAGTAGCCCGATGCTGCCAGACATGAGATTCATAAAACAATTAGTCATAAGAGTTAAGCAACCGCAGACGCCAGTTGATGTTCTGTTCTGGATTAATGACATAAAGGCTGAAACTGGATACGTAACGAGATGTGAAAGTCTGCAAGGTTGGACTATTGGTGAGGAGGGAAGAGAGGTTGATAATAATACATACGTTTCAGGGAATAGAAGTGTCATGACGCCTTTTCTGGGAATACAGAGGGGCCAAGGTGCTTGGACTACCTATACTTTGCCATCCTGGACCGACTGGAGCTTGAAACAGTATATTGGGTTTTGGCTAAGATTGGATTCTGTGAATAACCTGGGTGACCTTCGTGTTTGGGTGGATTCTGCCTCTGGACGTTTCCAGTATCATATATATAATCTTCCACCGCCCAATAAATGGACACGTTACCTCATCCCAAAGCGGGAGTTTTCGCCTATGGAACCAACGGCCAGATGGTCGAATATCACCCGCATAAACTTCGCAATCGATGTTAATGATTTATACAATGGGCATTTATGGATAGACGATATTACCGCCGACTCTGGGGTGCAGACTACTCAAAAGTACATAAGCTTCCAAGGAAGTTTTGGCATGCTTGACTTTTATAGGGTTGATGATAAGTACTTCCTTCCGCGCATCTATGCAACTAACCAATTTATATTTCGCGAAGATGTTGATGACATGCTTTTTAACACTATTCCAAGCAATGGATTTGATCCGCGAATCAGCGTGGTTTTCCTAAATAGCCAATCCGGCATCAACAACGTTACAATGTTAAAGAGCCTAAGCACCGACCGATTGTATAAGCCTAATATAGCCTTCGAAAAAATAGATCCGACAAAATACGTGGCCCATGTGATAAATTCATCATACCCATATTTCCTAATATTAAGCGAAACATACAGTCCTCAGTGGAGAGCCTATGTTAATGGTGAACAGGTACCTGACGAGCATCATTTTATAGCTAACGGTTACGCAAATGCTTGGTACATAACAAAGGGGGGGTCCTATGACGTAACTGTAGAGTTCTATCCGCAAAAGCTAGTGTATTATGGCGCAATAGTATCTCTAGCGGCACTTACTTCCTGTTTAGTATACATGTTTAGGAATCGACTGAAAACTCTGTTAGCATCTTTAAGAAGAGCCCTGAAAAGCAGTAAAGTTAACTAATTGAAGACTTTAAGTGTGAAACTTTTACAATTTAACCCACAACATAGGGCTGAAAATGCGAAAATACTGAGTGAGAAAGGTAATGCGAGTTACATTCGTTCTTTGGAACCTTAAGCTCACTGGAGGCAACAGGGTCAATCTCAAGGTAGCCGACGGCTTAGTTGAAAGGGGACATGATGTTAACATTATAGCGCTTGATGGAAAAAGCCCATTCCCAACGAAAGCCAACATTCATACAAGAAAAGAAATCAGAGCCTCATGGGAGCCGTTAAATCTCATTAATCTACCGGAATTAACTAGACGGATGCCAACCAGCGATGTTACGGTTGCAACGTTTTGTCCAACCGCTTACCCTGTGTATTTAAGGGGAGACGGTGTACTGTTCTATTATATTCAACATTATGAAACGCTATTTTTCACCAACCCTTTACCCCGTTTTTTTGCCGATGCAACATATCGCCTGCCTCTAAACTGGATTGTAAACTCAACATGGTTAAAGGGTACCCTAAAAATGAGATTCAACAAAGATGGTTTCGTGATTCATCCAGGAGTTGATCTCGCCACTTTTTACCCAAGAGAAGTAGAGAGGAGACAGACTAAAAGACTTGTATGCCTAGGAAAGAGCGCACCAATAAAAGGTCTTCAAGATGCATTTAAGGCTATAAAAATAGTCGCTAAAAAGCGCCCGGACATAAAACTTGAGCTAATATTATACGGATCTGAGCCTTCTCTGAAGGCATACCCACCGATTGAATGCAACCATATTTACAAGCCTAGTGACGATGAGTTAGCTGAACTATACTCGTCTGCAGATGTCGTCCTGATGCCGTCTTGGTATGAGAGCTTTCCATTACCTCCATTAGAGGCTATGGCATGTGGAGCGCCCGTTGTAACTACTAGATACGGAACAGAGGACTATGCATTTCACGAACAAAATGCATTGGTCGTCCCTCCACGAGATCAACAAAAAATGGCGGAAGCCATACTACGAGTAGTTTCAGATGAAGAATTAGCTGCAAAACTTAGAAGTGCTGGAGTGAAAACTGCCAAAGAATTTACGTGGGAAAAAACTGTGAACAAAGTTGAAGCGCTTTTCAAAAGAACGTTGGAAGCATAGTAAATTAATATAGCATATATAACTGGAAATGGCAGGAGCCCTACATATGGTCGATGTACTTTTGATAAACCCATCCTTCAATCCCGATAGAGCAACTTCCACAGTAAAGGAAACGCCTGATATAAGCACGGCCACGTTACCCCTCGCTTTAGTGTATTTAGCCGCATACTTAGAGGAAAATGGGTTAGAGGTGAAGTGTATAGACACCAGGCTTTATAGTAGTAAGGAAAGCTTACAAAAAATTGAGATTTGCCTAGAGGATGTTTCCCTTGTCGGCTTATCCGTGATGACTGCCACTACCCCTGATGCAATACGTATATCTGATTTTGTCAAATTTCATGACAAGCACATCAAGGTCGTTTGGGGAGGGGTGCACCCAACTCTATTTCCCGAGCAAACTGTAAATGATAATTCCGTTGATTTCGTAGTGGTTGGAGAGGGAGAAGTACCATTACTTAAGCTAGCCAATTATCTGAAACATGGAACACCAGGAATCGAAACCATACCCAGTCTATACTACAAGAAAGAGCAAAACGCGGTCGCAACTGAAAAAATAGGCTTTCTTGATGTCAATGAGTTACCTTTTCCTAGCTATGATCTACTTGAAATAAAAAAATACATAACGCGAGTAGACTATGAAGGGGAGAGAGCTCGGGTCCTTGAAATTCAAACGAGCAGAGGATGCCCTCACCGTTGTGCTTTTTGTATAAATACTATTGTTAACAAGCAAATCTGTAGAATGCAAACGCCAGATAAGGTATTAGATAATTTAGATCAGCTGATAAATAGATACAAGCTTGATCACATAGTTCTTTTAGATGAAAACTTCTTTTCCAGCAAAAAACGAGTTGAAGCAATTTTAAGAGGTTTAATCAAATACGGCATAAAGTGGATAGCAGACTGTCGGGCTGACTATTTTTCATCAACGTACATAAATGACGAGTTTCTCAGTTTGATGAAGAAAAGTGGCTGTGAGGGACTTTTTATAGGGTCTGAAAGTGGATCGCAAAGAATACTAGATATGCTGAAGAAGGATATCACAGTACAAGAGACCATAAATGCTGTGCGTTGTTGCGCCCGACACGATATACGCCCATTGGTATCCATCATGTTCGGTTTGCCCAGTGAAACAAAAAAAGATTTGCTTGATACGCTTAGATTAATGTGGCTTCTTAAAAAGGAGAACCCCAAACTACTTTGGAGTGGCCCTCAACTCTTTAGACCCTACCCTGGGGGGGAATTGTATGAGGTCTGTAAACGAAGCGGGATAAGAGAACCGAAAACACTAAGGCAATGGGCTGAGCAATTAGCCCAATGGAATTTCGCAAGTTACATTGATACATTTCCATGGATAAAAGATGCGAACACGTTTGATTTTCTTTTGGACGTATTTGTATACATGAACATTCTTAATTTTGTTGAGAACCCTGCACCGCCGCGTTTGAGGAGGATCCTTCTAAAGGTTCCAGCGAAAATTCTTTCAAAAGCCGCGGAGTTTCGTTGGACGTATGAGATTTGGAAGATGCCGTTAGAGGCAAGAGTTCTAAGAACGCTCGCTCAAGTGATCAATTTCAGGGAGTTCTATAATCCTTAGATAGGAGGTGAAAACTTTGAAGTTAGCATTAGTGAGCATTCCTGCGGAAACACCAATAAGCGAATGGCCTTATCCGTCTTTAGGCTTAGGTTATTTGGCTTCATACGTTGAAAGGCACCTAGATGTGGACGTTGTTATAATTGATGGCGCCCGTGGGGAACATATTATAGAAGAAGTTGAACGAGACAAGCCTGACGTAATTGGCATAACCAGCACTACTCTAGAATTTTGTGAAGCAGAAAGAATAGGAATGGCGATAAAATCGCAGTATGAAGCCCCTATAATAATCGGCGGGGTCCATGTTTCGGCACTGCCTCATACTCTTCCGGAATGTTTTGACGTAGGTGTTATAGGTGAGGGGGAACAAACTTTAGTAGAACTCCTAAAAGTTTACTCTGAGTTGGAGGATTTTCCTGAGAACGAACTAAAGAAGATAAGCGGAATTTGTTTTCACCGAGAACATGAAGTTGTTCTAACAAAAAGTAGAGACCTTATTGAGCCATTGGATGCTATTCCATATCCAGCGAGAGATTTGCTCAAGATGGAGAAATTCTATCTGAAACCCCAATTGCATTTTCCAGGAGCACTTGGACGGGGCACCTCTATGATTACTTCACGTGGCTGCCCTTATCGATGCGTGTTTTGTCACAGTTCACGTTTCTGGAAAACCGTAAGATTTCATTCCCCAATCTATGTTGTTAGAGAAATTAAGCATCTTATTAATAGATACAGGGTGAAGTGCATCAACATTTTTGATGATATATTTAGCCTTTCAAAAAAACGACTAGAGAAGATTGTTCAGCTTGTAAAAGAGGAGGGAATAAATGAGGAAGTTAAATTTGGAATTCAAACTCGCGCCGACTTGATCAACGTTGAGATGTGCAAATTGTTGAAGGAAATGGGTGTAATTTACCTAGGCTTTGGTTTAGAAAGTGGATCTGAAAAGATTTTACATTATTTAAAAAACGCCATGATTACAGTTGAAGATAACAGGAAGGCCGTTAAGATCGCTAAACAATTCGATTTTCACATAGGCTCAGGCTTCATGATAGGAAATCCAAATGAAACTATCGAGGACTTGGAATTAACGCGTAAGTTTATACTCGAAAATCCGTTAGACGTAGCTAACGTATACATTACTGCTCCTCTTCCTGGCTCTGAACTCTGGACTTACGCAAAAGAGCGCGGCTTAGTCACTGATTTCATGAAATGGGAAAGAATCAATCAATTTTTTAATGATGAAAACGTAATCTTGAATGAAAACATCCCCAGAGACCAGTTTACAAATGCGTACTTGAGAATAAAACGCGCCTGTAAAAGTAACCGGAGAGATTTACGTAATCTACTTTTAGCGATTTTGAAAAATCCAAGCAACATTTTAGAAATTCTATGTCATCCTCAAGGCCTCTTGAAGAGAACTACTCGCAAGATTTAACTACGATGCCCCAATGTGTTTTGAGTGCAAAATTGCATACTTGAGCTAAGAATTAGTGATCTTCATTAGTGTTCAAGGCTAGGCTTGAACTGCGCTCCCAATAGGTTGAAGGAGACATAATTTTAGAGTCGATGAAGTATACCCTTGAGCCCCCTCACTTTCACTTTTAGGCTTTTCAATGATTTGATTTCTTTCACTTGTTCTTTAATGAAGCTAGGATTCAGATAATGTTGTGCCCACATTTTCCGGATAATCGATTGCATTTTGGTGTTGGATAAATGTGGGAATGATATTATTGTTTCAAATGAGGGGTCTATAGGAGTGTAGTCTCCGGATATAATCCATCCTTTCTTTCTTGCGATTTCATAGAATTCTGTGCCAGGGAAGGGTGTGCAAAGTGATAAATGCATTATCGAGTCTTTCGCCAGATTTTGGGCTTTAAAAAACGAATCCCACATCCCTTTTTCTGTTTCTAGAGGAGATGCTCCGAAAAGCAGGTTTATTTCGGGTTTGATGCCGTGTTTTCTTAGATTTTGAATGCTTTTGGTTATAGCGCCTGTTTTCATGTCTTTTTTTATGTCGTCAAGTATCATTTGATTAAAGGATTCCACCCCCAAGTTAACGTACTTAACACCTCCAGCTGCCAGTAACTTAACTAAGTCCTTATCTAGCAGATAATCTGGTCTACCCAGTAAACCGATTTCTAAACTAAGACTGGATAAGGAATCAAAGATTTCAGCTACGCGATCCTTTTTCCATAAAAACATGTCGTCAAGACAGAGAACTGATTTAAAGCCAAGCTTACGGATAGTTTCAAGCTCTTCTATTATCGATTTAACGCTACGAAAACGTACGGGCGGCTTTCCACCGGTCCATTTTCGATACTCTTGTTCACGTGCGTAGGAGAGGGAGTTTGGAACACAATAGTAACACCTATGGACGCAACCTCTACTTCCTAAGATAGTTGTAGAAGGTAAATTGGCGAACTTTGGATTGTTGTAGTCCATCATTTTTTTGTAAAGACGTCTTTCAACAGAGGAGAGAGAATCTAGATCATCTATGATTCCAGCAGTTTTGTTATGTTTAAGCTCATTCTTAGTTCTCCAGCTAACTGAGTTAGTGGTTATGTTATTATAATCCGTCTCAGCTAGAACTTTAGACAACGTGTGTTCAGGTTCTCCTCTGACCACCAAACATTTTTCATCAAACAAGTAGGGAGTCGGATCATACGAGGGATCCGAACCCATGTAAATCTTGATTTTATCATGAAGCTGCCTACCCGCAGCGATATCGGAACTTCTGGAGAGAAAAACAGACCAAAATAGCGCTATGTCGGAGTTAATGTCGTTTAAACCTTTTTTCTCTTTATTGCAGTCAATTAACTCGACTGAATACCCATTCGCTTTAACTTGTGATAACGCCGAAAGAACGAACCAATTATGCTGCATAAATCCATATGAATAATTGCATCCGAAAATTCTTTCAGCTATTTTGCCTCTTTCTGGAGGGAATAGAAATGTTACGTCTGCCATCTTGAGTGCCTGCTAAATCTTTCATTTGAACTTGGCTCTTAAGATCCCAAGGTAATAACTAATGCCAACGAGAATATCTATGAATGGATAGACCAGGGTGGATATGCTCTTTGTTTTCCAGCAGACTTTTAGAGCATGCGGTACCGTTAATAGGGCTCCAATAAGCGTATACTTTATTTTATTTTTGAAGAAGGGAATATGGAAAGTTTCCCTCATTGCTTCTGCACCTGCACCATACCTATATGCCCGACGTAGCAATTCAAGAAATGAAAGATGAGGATGGTGGTAAACAATAATTTCAGGGTTAACGACAATTAAGCGTCCGTATTCTAATAGGCGATACATAAGTTCAATGTCGTCAGCACCCCATCGCCAATTTTCATCAAATCCTCGAAGTTTTTCTAGAACTTCCTTATTAAACGTCATATTGCATCCGATTGGATATCGCTCTCTTCTAAACGGTTGGTCAGAGATATTGTCTTTTTTGATGGTGTATTTCTCGGTGTATATTGGAAAAATCAAGTATAAGGTTCCTTGAGAGTATTTATCCCAAAAAGTTTGTGGCTTAACAATGACGGAGCCGCCCACGCAACCAATCCGTGGGTCCTTTTCAAATTCGGAAACAATTTTGTTGAGCCAGTTGGGAGGCACTTCACAGTCCCCATCAGTAAAACATACTATTTCTCCAGAACTGGCGCGTATACCAGTGTTTCTACCAACATTAATTCCGGTTGGAGGCGCATAAACTACTTCAAAACCGAATTCTGATGCGATTCTATCTGTTCCATCGTTGCTTGAGTCTGCAACTATCACTTCATAACTTGGATAATCTAACATTTTTAATGAATTCAATGCACGAGAAATAGTGTGTTTACAATTTTTAGTGGGCACAATAATCGATACTCTTCTTACGCTCATCGCCTGTCACTCACATTCCTTTGTTTTCTGTTTCTCGTTTCTATTTACTTGACCCAATCCGTTATATGTTCAGAGGTAATCTCTAAACTAGAAGTTTGCCAAGGCTTCTTCTGGCGCTTGTCTGTAAAAGGTAAAGCTGTAACAGGTTTCATCTCAGTACCCGGCGTTCCTATTTCACCTTAGTCTAGCTTATCTATGATTTTCAGCCATAACTTCATTTTTTCGATTTGAGTGAGCATGAACTTCTTGTGGAGAGGATCTTGAAATGTTACTGGTACAAATCTCTTTAGACTATCAGCTAGCGATCTATATGCATCAAAATAGCTATCTCCTGCGATATCGATCTGGTCCACAACAGTCCATAGCTTTTCGTTCACAATCATCCCGTCTAGTTCTTTTCTGAGATCTTGCATAGTGTTGCGAGGTCTTTTGTTATGTATGACTGTGGGCTCTCCTAAGCAGATATTGTCTCCGAGATTGTCGGCGATCTTTTTCAGGAAGAGCCCTGACCATATATCGTCAAACCTGTCGACTCCTAGATAGTTCATGTAGAGTTGATAGAAGGCGGGTATTACCTTTGGGATGAATGCTACATTCATGCTGCAGATTGCGAAGTAGACCCCTGGCTGGATTATCACTCTGTCTCTCTTGCATTTCTTGCCTGCAATGGAGCATTTTCCGTTCATCCCTCCATTGTACAAGATTGTCAACGCATCCAGATCTAGATCTCCTATCCACAGGCCCATGTTGAGAACGCACTTGCCTGAGTTCGTTTCCCATTTGTAGTCCATCGATCTGGCTTCAGGTTCATACGGGTGGCCCCTTGGAAAGATCGTCTTGTCAAAGTTCAGTTTCATGTTTTCGATCGTATTGTACCATTTGCATTTCGAATCCACTCTAACTCCATCCTCATCAAAGAGGGCTTTCGCATGTCTTTCCACTAGCCTTGAAGAAGGAACCGTATCGTCGTCGAGCTCTAGGACAAGATCGGGTTCCTCTTCAAAGGCGACTAGGAAACCAAAACTAGTTTCCGCATGAGCTCTTTCTGGTATCACCGATAGAAATTTCTTGTAGCTCCTTCCGAAACGACTTCGAAACCACCTCGTTCTTTCTCTAGGACCATAGTGAACAAAAGAGTGGCTCTCAAGGATCTTGCTATTTCTTCTCCTGACTTTCACGTCCCCTTCATCTACTATGACGAATCTTAGGTCATGATCTCCTCCATCAATTGCCTCAAGTTTCATTGTTTCGAGCTCGTTAATGGATACAACAACTATGTCGATCTTCATCGCTCAGGCACACTAATACAGTGGTTTTCCTTGCTTAGAAACGTATTTAAGGGCTGTCGGAGTTTCCTCCAAGTTTCTTGATAGCCATAAATGCGGTAAGTCAAGAACAGACATAGCAGAAGAGGTTGCGCATTAAAAAGCGGTTTTGAAGCTTCAAACAATCTTGATCTCCTACTAGCCGGCCCAGCTTTCCAACTGAACCGTTTTATACGAAAATGACTCAGAAATAAGGTTGACCTTACTGGTGGATGCTTTGAGAAAGATAGCAATTACGGGCGGAGCTGGATTCGTCGGCTCCCATATAGCAGAATTCTATGCAAAGAAAGGAGCTGAAGTTACCGTTATCGACAACTTGTCTAGAGCGGAACTTCTGGGGAAATCGGATGAAGCTTTTGATTATAACTGGAAATATCTGAAGAAATTCAAGAGTGTCAGATTGGTTAAGCGAGATATAAGGAAAACTAGTGGGCTTGAAGAGCTTATTGAAGATGCGGATGCGATAGTTCACGCAGCTGCTCAGACGGCTGTCACGACATCGCTAACCGATCCGAAGACAGACTTCGAAGTAAATGCTCTAGGAACATTCAACATCCTTGAAGCAGCGAGAAGGTCAGGAAACAACCCGTCCTTCATCTACTGCTCGACAAACAAAGTGTATGGCGAAAACGTGAATAGGATTAGGGTCGATGAAGGAGGAACACGTTACGTTTTCGAGAGAAAGTTTGGGAAAGGCGTGCTTGAATCTTTCCCGATAGATCTGTGTGAACATACGCCCTACGGTTGCTCTAAGCTAGCCGGAGACATCTATACGCAGGAGTACGGCCGTCTATATGGATTGAAGACAGCTGTCTTCAGGCTGTCCTGCGTTTATGGAACGAGACAATTCGGTGTAGAAGATCAAGGATGGGTCGCATGGTTCACAATAGCGACAATTACTGGAAGGCCTATCACAATATACGGCGACGGAAAGCAAGTTAGAGACGTTCTATACATAAGCGACCTCGTTGACGCATTCGATGCTTTCTTGAAGAGAAGCAAGACACTGACCGGAGAGGTCTTGAACATAGGAGGAGGACCAAAGAATACGCTCTCCCTAATCGAGCTAATAGGCCTCCTTGAAAAACTGACAGGCAAGAGAAGCAAGATTAGGTACTCTGAATGGAGACCTTCAGACCAGAAAGTCTACGTTTCAGATATATCGAAAGCCGAGGAGAAACTGAAGTGGTCCCCTAAAATCAGTCTGACAGACGGTCTTCAGAAACTCGTCAAGTGGGTTTCGGAGAACAGGTCCCTTTTCAGATAGGAATGCTTGTGTATGCGAGTTGACTTCTAAACCTTTTGCCTTAACAAATCCATTGAAACCATGCATCCATCTAACTTAAGATTATGTAGCCGTACAGTTCCACATGGGCGTGATTCAACTAGCTGATAGACAACATATGCCATCGTTATCCAAAGCGAAATCGGCCATACTAATCCTAGGCGGGTTCCTTCACGGACTAGTAGAAA
>Ga0315314_1000613_pt1 | contig 37301 bp, 36 predicted proteins | sample TDP9_MG_FD_203631 | JGI IMG/M metagenome (GOLD analysis project Ga0315314, IMG submission 203631) | Freshwater sediment microbial communities from Lake Towuti, South Sulawesi, Indonesia - TDP9 | ecosystem: Environmental > Aquatic > Freshwater > Lake > Sediment | place: Indonesia: South Sulawesi... | reverse complement strand
CCAACTGGCGTTGCCCTTCTCCCTCCCCACGTGGCGCCAAATGCAATTGTACAACGACCTGACCGGTACGACTTTGTGAGACTTTGCCAGGTACGACTTTACAGGATTCGTCACCTCCAAGGTCTCTGTTGGGTGGTTTTATCCATCGAAACGCCTCCGAAGGTCGCGATCTCACCTAGAAAGCTGCTTTCTAGACCTCGGAGGTCTAATGCTGAGAGAACAAAGCCCCCCTTCGGCGAGCTCAGGGCGACGCTTATGCTAGCGGAAGGAGAGCAGATGTTAGACGACAGGATTCTCTTGGAAAGGGTGATCAAGTCCCAATGAAAATCCCAACGACCAAAGCGACAGGATTCTCCTGGAAACTGAATCTCATCGCATTGGTCATCCTCATCCTGGGTCTCGCCTATTACCTCTACCACATTGACCGCTGGTTAGCCTACGACGACGAGGGGGGCTACCTCTATGCCGCCTGGCGGATAGGTGAGGGGGAGATGCCTTACCGCGACTTCCTCACGCCACAGTTGCCACTTTTCCTCTACCCAGGCGCTTTACTCCTCAAGCTCTCTGGCAACTCCGTCCTCGCCCTGCGGGTGACCAGCGCCTTAGCTGTGGTCTTAAGCGCCCTCTTCCTCTATCTCACCGTCAGGCGGATCTTCGGCGCTGGGGCGGCCCTGCTCGCCTTGGCTGTCTTCATGGTGCACCGGGACATTTACTGGTCGGCCCGCTTCTTCCGCTCCGAGGCCTATATGCTCCTCTACAGCATGGCAGGGATGTACCTCTTCGTCTGTTTCTACCGTGCTTGTCCTGAGCAAGGTCGAAGGGAGGGACGGCGACCAGGTCTGGCTGCTTCGGGCCTCCTTTTCGCCCTGGCCACCCTCGCCAGGTTATTCGGCTTCCTGCCAATGGCCGGGTGCATCTTCTTTATGATTTACGATGCTGTCAGGGGGAAGGAAGTAAAACAGGTAGTCAGGAAGGCTGCCTGGCTTTTGGGGCCCTATATCGTCGTGACTGGCGCGGGGTTCGCTCTCTTTTATTACCTGACCCCTAACTTCTTCACCGCCATCCTGGGGCACCACCTCAAGCAGGGGAGCGAACTCAGCCGTCTTCAAGTCTTCTTCAAGGGGTTGGGGCTCTACTGGAGCTATCTCCGAGGCCATCCCCTGTTCCTCCTCCTGACCATCCCTGCTCTCGTGAGGAGCCTCAAGACAGGGGATAGGCTTCAAGCCCTTTTCGCCTGCCAGATACCGACCGCAGCCGCCTTTCTCATCCTTTCCCGTGAGCTGGGGGAGCGGCACTTGGTGCACCTGGTGCCCTCTCTCTCCGCCCTATTCGCGGCCTCTTTGGTCCACTTGCCGTCCAGTGGCTGGCTCCAAAAGATATATCCCTTTGGGAGGAGGGCGAGGCTGATTATAATCTTTCTCCTGATAGCTTTGGCCCTTTGGCCTTCCTGGCAGATGAATCGCCTGGTGGCCAGTTGGCGCGAGGACGATACTCACGTCCTGGCGGAATACATTCAAGCCCATACCGAGGAGGATGACTACGTGCTGTCCGATTACCCTGGCCTCAACTTCTATGCTAAAAGTAAGAACACCCCTTCAGGGGCTGGTTTGTCCAGAGGGGCCGCCCTCGGGGGACAGATATTAGGGAGAGAGCTGATCAGGGAGATCGAGGAGAAGCAGGTGAGGATGGTGCTGGTCAACATCGCCCAGGGGGCTCATCAAATGGCTTACCTCCATGATTACGATGAGTTTCATCGCTACGTACAAAAGCACTTTCGCCTGGCGGGCCGGGTGGTGTACGATTATCGGCCCCTCGAGGTGTACCACCTGGACGATCTGATGCCCTCGCCCTTGGAGGTGGACTTCGGCGATAGGATAATGTTGACTGGCCTTGCCTGGGGGGATGGGCCCATAGATCTGATAGATCCCTCGAAGTCAGTGGGGCTTGATGCGGTGGAGGCCGGCGGCGAGCTGGTAGTGACCCTGCGCTGGCGTTCATTGGCGGACCTGGAGAAAGATTATTATCTAGTCCTCAGGTTAATGGATGAGGAGGGGGAGCTGTGGGGGCTGGGGCAAAAGCAGTTGATGGACATCGAGACGGAGACCTACTGGGATGAGAAGGGTTTGGAGAGGGCGGTTGAGTTCCCCACCTCCCAATGGCCGGTGGACGAGGTGGTTCTCGACTATTATAAGCTCCCGGTCCTCCCCGGCACCCCGCCGGGCCGGTATCAGATAATAGTTCGGCTCCGCCCACTTGACGCCTGGGAGGGGCTTGAGGTCCTAAGTCCAGATGGCACACCGTCTGGATTCGACTATCCCTTGGGAACACTGCAGGTAACGAGGCCTGCCCAGCCTCCAACTCTGGCGAAGCTAGCCATCCCCCACCCCTTTATGGAGGAACTAGGGGACGAGATGCAGCTTCTGGGCTATGAGCTGGCCGCCACGGAGGTTAAACCCGGCGACACCCTGCACCTCACCCTCTTTTGGCGGGCTTTGAAGCGGATGGACAAGGAATACGACCTTCTCTTGAAGCTTCGAGATGCCAGCGGCAGGGTCTGGGCCGAAGGGAGATTCCCCCTCGCCAAGGCAACATACCCCACCACCCAGTGGACGGAGGGGGGGGTGGTCCGTGGACAGTACGACCTGATCGTTGATGCGGCTGTCCCACCCGGCGAGTGCCAGTTGGCCCTCGATCTGGCGGACAAAACCACCGGTCAACGCCTATTGGGGCGCGACCTCCCCTTCGCCAAATTGAGGATAGCGAGCAGGGAAAGGCAGTTCGTCGTGCCCAAGACGATCCAGCATCCCCTTCGAGCGAATTTAGGCGATTCTGTCACCCTCCTCGGCTACGACCTGGCGGAGACGGAGGTCAAGCCCGGCGGGCCTTTGCACCTCACCCTCTACTGGCAAACTCGGAAGAAGATGGACACCAGCTACACGGTCTTCACCCACCTGCTTGATGCTCAGAATCGGATCTGGGGGCAGAAAGACGGCCTGCCCCGCTCGGGAGAGGCCCCCACCACCGGTTGGCTCCCTGGTGAGGTCATCGTGGACGAGTACGAGATACCTATCAAGCCCGATGCCCCGCTAGGAGAGTACGTGATCGAGGTCGGGATATACGAGGCGACCACAGGGGAGCGGCTGCCGGCTTTCAGCGAGGATGGAAAGCGGCTCCCCGATGATCGGATTATATTGGGTGAGAAAGTGCAGGTGAGAAGATGACAAAAATGTCGAAGATAGAATTTGCCTTAGTGGTTATAATCCTTCTACTCTCTCTACTTCTTCGCATCTCGTCACTGAACGTGTTTATAACTTGCGATGAGCCAACTTGGGCTTTGCGCTCTATAAACTTTCGGGCTGCCCTGACGGGAGGGGATTTAGTTAAGACTTACCAATCAGAGCATCCCGGTGTGATTACTATGTGGGTGGGGACAGTGATGCTCCCCCTTGCTTCGGCGGGAGATTTATCCTGCCTTCTCTTCAAAGCCAGGCATCTCGTGGCTCTATTGAGCTGGTTCAACGTAATAGCGATTTATCTACTAGTCAGGAAATTGTTCGATAGCAAAGTAGCCCTCTTCAGCGCCGTGCTGGTTGCTATAGATCCCTTCTATTTGGCCCATTCCCGCCTCTTTCACTTGGACGCCATCGTCACCGGCTTCATGACCATCTCCGTGCTCAGCTTGCTGGCTTACCTGACGTGCCGATCTCGTCGGTATCTCCTCCTCTCCGGAGCGGCAGCCGGCCTGGCCGCTTTGAACAAGGCGCCGGCCCTCTTCCTGGGGCCCTTCGCCCTCCTGCTGGTGGCGACCTGGAATCAACTGCAAAGGGAGCGGCCGCTCCGCTCCATCAAGGAGCTTCTCATTTTAGGAATCGTAACCGGGCTTGTCGTTTTCGCCCTCTGGCCGGCCCTGTGGGTCGATCCTGTGGGTGTTTCGCAGAAGGTGCTTGGGGCGGCCCTTCGCTACGCCGAAAAGCCCCCTAAGAATTTCAACTTCTTCTTGGGCGAGGCAAGGGCCGATCCTGGCCCTTGGTTCTATCCAGTGGCCTGGCTCTTCAGGGCTGCCCCTTGACCATCCTGGGCGTCCTGATTTCGCTTCCTCTTCTTCTGAAAAGGGATAAGCGGTGGGAGTTGACAGCCCTCTGGGGCTATGCTATCCTCTTCTCGTTCTTTATGACCGCAGGGGCCATAAAATTCGACCGTTATCTTCTGCCTGTCTTCCCCACCCTTTGACATCATTGCTGCGGTAGGATTGGCGCATCTCGTAAAGTGGATAAGCGGGATGCCACAGCTTGCTATAGGAAAGGCCGCAAGCAAGCTCATGAGCTCAACTTTCCGATGCACTACGAAGGGAGCCTCATTTGCAGCGGGGGTTTCGTTGGCCTTGCTTGCTCAGTTGGCTTTGATCTGGTCTTATCATCCTTACTATCTCTCTTACTACAATCCCCTCCTGGGAGGGCCTAAGCAAGCGGCAAAGACCTTACTGGTGGGATGGGGTGAGGGACTGGAACAAGCGGCTGGATATCTGAACAGCAAAGAAAACGTTGAGGAGCTTCGCGTTGCTGTATGGTATCCACACGTATTTGCCCCCTTCTTTGCGGGTAAGACAACTGGCTTGGAAGCTCATAGCCCCATTATAGACTATTACGTTTTTTATCTGAACCAAATACAGCGCCATATCATGCCTGAAGTTATCGACCGGTATCATGGCGAAGAGAGACCCGAGCATGTGGTCTCCATCAAAGGTATCGATTATGCCTGGCTCTATCCTAATATTGCCCGAGTGTCCTCTGCAGAATCCCCTCTATCGGTGAACTTCGAGGGGAGATTCCTTCTGATAGGATACAGCTTCGATGACACTCAAGCTCAATGGGGCAAGGATCTCGGGATAGCGCTGAGGTGGCAGGCTTTGCAGGAGAGCGATCAGAACTACGCCGCTTTTCTCCACTTGGTCGATGGGCAGGGTCACATCTGGGGGCAAGGGGATAGGTGGCTTATGAACGACTCCCTCCTCCCCACCGCTGGCTGGGAGGTCGGCGATATTGTGCTAAATGGATACAGCCTATCCCTTCTGAAGGGCACCCCGCCCGGCAAGTATAGGCTAAAAGTAGGAGTTTACGAAAGTGAGAGTGGACATAGGCTCAAGATTGTGGGCGAAGATGGAGCCTCGCCGGGCACCGAGTATGACCTGGGGGAGGTGGAGGTGGTGGAGTCTCCCCTCGCGCTCTCCCCGGCCGATCTCCCTATCCAGCATCCTCTGGAGAGGGAGGTAACTGGCAAATTGAAGCTGCTGGGGTATGGATTGACCAGGGACGCAGTTGCCTTCGGCGAGGGTTTCACTTTGAGCCTCTACTGGCAGGCTCTGGAGCAGATGGAGGAGGATTATACTCTCTTGGTGCAGCTTGGAGGTGAGGATGGGGAGGTATGGGCGGAGGGCAAGTTCCCTCTGGTCAACGAGTATTACACCACCAGCAAGTGGCCGGTGGGGGAGGTGGTCTGGGGGCAGTATGATCTCACCGTTGATCGCGAGGCACCTCTCACTAAAGGGGTGCTAATGATCAATCTCTTGGACTCTAAAGGCAAGCCTTTGCTGGGAGAGAACCTCACTTTGACAGAGCTTGCTATTGAGGGGCAGCAAGCAGCTACACCTGGATGAAAGAATAAGGGTGAAGGAGTGAAGGAAAGAAACGAGGTCAATACACGAGTAATTCTGATCGTGGCCGGGGTTTATGCCCTGATAACCGTTTTGATGACCTACCCCGTCGCCTTCAAGCTCTCCTCTGCGGTGGCTGGCTTCCCCGCCCACGACAACCTCCAATATCTCTGGTCGTTGTGGTGGGCCAAGAAGGCCATCATCGAGCTGCGCACCAGCCCTGCAAATATCACCTACCTCTACTACCCGACAGGGGCCTACCATCCGATGTTGAGCGTCACGCCCTACATCGAGCTGGCATCCATACCCCTTTTGCTGGTGCTCAATCCCATCGCCGTTTATAACATTCAGTTTCTGTCCTCCTTCGTCCTCTCAGGCCTGACCATGTACCTCCTGTGCTGCGAGTTGACCGGAAATCGGTGGGCAGCCTTCGTCGGTGGACTTATCTTTGCCTTCTTCCCCAACAAAATGGGCCATGCCCTCCCCGGCCACCTCCCCCAGATCGTAACCTACTGGTTTCCCTTGTACGCTTTGTTTTTGCTCAGGCTACATAGGGAGCCCTGTGTCAAGAACGGCCTGTTGTGCGGCCTCTTTCTGGGCCTGTCGCTCCTGGTCAATGTCCTCCATATCGCACACTTCATCATCCCCTTCACGGCCATCTTCCTTTTGCATCACTGCCTTTCTGATCGCACTGCGTTCTTTGATCGTCGCTTTATGATGAACCTGGGATTGGCTTTGTTTGTGGCCGGCTTCTTAACCGCCCCCTTCTTTGTTCCCTTCCTCACCCAGAAGGCCACAGGCGAGTTGGAATTCCTCGGGGCTGGAGGGACTATAGAGTATTCGGCCGATCTATTGGCCTTCCTCTCTCCCTCGCCATTCCACCCCGTGCTGAGTAAGATGGGGATTCTGCCTTCTTTCACTACCAAAGTCATCGGCGAGGAGCGAGATCTGCAAGAGAAAATGATGTATCTGGGAGTGATCCCCCTGGGCTTAGCCTGCTTAGGGCTCAAAAGAGGGGGTAAAAAGGCAAGGATTTGGGCGACCTTGGGCCTTTGCGCGGCCCTCCTCTCCCTGGGTCCTTTCCTCAAAGTGGGAGGTGAGTTGGTCCAGTTTAATGTCGAAGGCAAAGAGAGCTATCTTCCGCTGCCCTTCGCCCTGGTCAAAAAGCTGCCCTTCTACGAGTGGGATGTCACACCCGGAAGGTTCGATGAGGCCGTGATGTTTGCGGTGGCTATCCTTGCCTCCTACGGAGCGGCAACCATCCTAGGAAGATTGAGAGGGAAGCGAAGCAGGTTCGGCCTCCTTATGGCGCTCTCCCTAGCCATCCTCTTCGAGTACACCGTGGTGTTCCCTTTCCCTGTCAAGCAGAGGGAGGTGCCACGCATATTCAGGGAGATGGCCGAGGATAAGAGGGATTACGCCGTTTTGAACGTGCCCATCGCCTATCGGGGCACCAGCAACTATGCCATGTATTACCAGACATTCCACCAGCACAAGATAGTGGGAGGCTTTATCCATCGTCGTCCTCCAGGCACGGAGGCTACGATGGATCTCATTGCCAAGATAGTTGAGCCCGGCCAGGGGTCAGGGGATGTCCCCGACCATCTGCTGGAGGTGGCGCGTCGGCAATCCCTACAGAATCTGAAGATAGGGAGGGTGATAGTGCATAGGCACCCCCTGGACGATTGGGGGAAAGAGGAGGTCACCCTCTCCTTCCTCGAAAGGCTGTTGGGTAAGCCAATCTTCGAGGATTCAGAAATTGTCGTCTTCGAGGTGCCGGAGGCCAAAGTCGAGATCGCCAACGAGAAAATGGTAAATCTGGGAAAGCAGGTGATATTTCTCGGCTATAGGGTTGATGATCCAATCGTGAAGCCCGGGGACACGATCCATCTGACCCTCTACTGGCGGGCCTTAGCCAAATTAGACCAGGATTACACCGTTTTTACCCACCTGTTGGACGGTGATGGCGAGATCCGGGGACAGATGGATAGCCAACCCTTGTGCAGATTCCTTCCCACCAGCATCTGGCCGGTGGGGATGGTTATGGTTGACCATTACGAGCTCGCGGTTGCCCCGGATGCGCCTCCAGGCGAGTATCGGATCGAGGTGGGGATGTACCTTCTGGAGACGATGGAGCGGCTGCCTGCCCTCGACGGGGAGGGAAGACATTTGCCTGAGGATCGAATCCTGTTGGAGCAGGCGATAGTCGTTGAGCAAGGAGTCTCTTGATGAACAATGCACCTCTGAATAGGCGCCTCTCTTTGGGAAAAAGGATCGCCACATTCGTTGTGCTGGCTTTGATCGTCGGCCGTTTCATCGCCGTCGGGCTGGAGGAGGTGCGGGAAAATTGGAACTCCAGCGCCTACGACCAACGCTCCTACCTGCAACTTGGTTTGAAAATCAATGGACGCAAGGCTTTGACCGACGGTAAGAGGCATCCCCTCTATCCAGCTCTGATCTCCGCCTTCGCGGAGAGGGAATGGGCCTATTTCACGAAGTCAAAATTGATCAGCCTGAGCATCGGCGCCATAGGATTGATCGTTGTCTTTCTCCTGTCCCGCCGCATGTACGGCGACGATGTGGCCCTCCTGGCCACACTCCTGCTGGGCATCAACGAGGAGTTCGCCTCTGAATCGGCGAGGGTGACCTGTGAATCTCTCTTTGTGCCACTGTTCTTCGCCACTTGGTACTATACGGTGAAGGGCTTCTCCCATTGGCGCCATTGGATAGCCGCTGGCTTCTGTGCAGGGCTGGCCTATCTGACCAAAGGCACCGCCCAGACGCTTGTGACCTCCTTCCTTATCTCGGCGGCGATCGTATACAGGACGAGGCTGCTAACCAAAAAGCAAATCCTGGCCTTCCTGTTGTTTTACCTGATAGCCGCTTCCGTCCTTTTAGTTTATCACTACAGGGAATACGGAAACCCCTTTTACAGCTACAGCATGACCCATGCAATGTGGTTCGATAGCTGGGAGGGCCAATACATAAGCAGACAGGAACTCCCGACTGCATCCACTTACTTCAAAACCCACTCCTGGAGAGACATTCTGATAAGGCAATGGACAGGGATGGCGGAGATAATGCCCTTTTTGGCCCAAGCCATCATCCCCATCGAATGGAAGGCTGTATACGAATTCCTAAGCTCGCCCTTCGCTTTGCTCGTCGTCATCGGGGCATTGGCTGCTTTGCTTTACCTCAAAGGGACCTCGCACTACAGAGATCATAAGGAGAGATTCATATTTACCGGGGTGTTGTTCGTCCTTTCCTACTTGTTCTTTTCGTGGTATGTTAAGGTCAGCGCGGCGCCTAGATTCCTGCTTCCTCTGGCTCCGATCTTATACCTTCTCAGCGCCGATCTCGTATGCGGAGCCGTCAAAAGGAGGCTTCCTATTAAAGGGAGAAGGGCAGCCTTGGCAGGACGTTTTGCCTTCTATGTCTGCTTGGCTTTGTGGCTTTCCTTCACCAGCGTGGAGGCCGCCAAGCACATCTTTGAAGACCCCTTCCAGACTGATCGCCTGAGAAACAGCGATGGGGACAGCGTGCTCTCCTGGCTGGAGGAAGGCACCGAAAGGGGCACGAAGGTTATCTGGGGCCCTTGTTACACCCTGCCGAACTGGAGATACGAAGGCCAACTCAGCTTCAAAAGCATCCCCAAAGACCTCACATCCTGGGAGGATTTCATGGCCTTCATTGAGGAAAACGATGCCCGCTATGTCATTCTCGATTGGGAAACCTTCGCCAGAAGGGAGGAACTCCTGAGTCAATACTTCGACAGGGAGGGGAACAAGATCGCTTTTCAAGCCCTTCCGCCCGGCTGGGCGCTGGCCTTCGCTTACAAGGGCTTGCCCTGCCAGTGGTGCATCTTCAAGCTGCTCGATCTGGCGCCGATCGAGCACCCCCTTCAGGTGGACCTAGGCCATCGGGTGAGGCTTTTGGGGTATGACCTTGACAGTCGTGCAGTGAAGCCAGGAGACATCATACGTTTGACCCTCTACTGGCAATCCCTGAAAGAGATGGATGAGGATTACACTACTTTTACCCACCTGTTAGACAATGGTAATTTGATCTGGGGGCAGACGGACAGCCAACCACTGGGCGGTCTAATGCCCACCAGTGCTTGGTTCGCGGGGATGATCGGCGCTGACCGTTACGATATCGCCGTCGCCCCCGATGCCCCACCAGGCGAATATCAGATCGAGGTGGGAATGTATCTGCTCAGGACGATGGAGCGATTGCGAGCTGTAGATGAGAGCGGACAACACTTGCCAGATGATCGCGTATTGTTGGAGCCTAAGATAACCGTGAATGGGAACCCATAGATGAAAGCGATAAAAAGAGAAGCTCTAGTTTATCCCCTCCTCTTTCTTTCAGTTTTGCTCCCACGCCTTCTTCGCATCAACGCCTTCATCACCTGGGATGAGCCGATGTGGGCTTACCGCTCCATTCGTTTCCTGATGGCGCTGCTCAGGAGTGATTTTGGAGGGACCTTCCTGGTCGGACACCCAGGTGTCATCACTATGTGGGCTGGGGCGGCAGGGATAGCCGTCCAACGCTTCCTGCTGGGCTCCAGCTCAGCGGCTGATTTAGCCTGGTTAAGCGAATTGCCCGCCTTGGACCCGCGGGACCTGGAGGCATTGCGCAGGCTAGCTGCCTTCCTCCCTGCAGCCAAGCTCCCGTTAGCAGTGCTAAATGCCACCATAGTTCTGGGAGCCTATTTCCTGGTCAAAAAACTCCTAGGGGCTCAAGTAGCTCTCCTGGCGACTCTGCTCTTAGCTTTCGATCCCTTCTACCTCGCCCTCTCCCGCGTTCTGCACATGGACGCCCCAGCGGCGGGATTCATGATGCTCTCCTTTTTGAGCTTGCTAATCCATCTGCGCCGTGATCGCTCACGCCCTTACCTTCTGCTTTCTGGCGCTTCGGCGGGCTTGGCCTTCCTGAGCAAAGCCTATGCCCTTTTCCTAGCGCCTTTCGTTGGCCTCCTGCTGACTGCAGCCTACCTGGCCCAAGAGCGGGATTTTCGCAAGGCGATCCCCTTGCTGCTTTGCTCCCTTGTCCCCTGGTGCCTCGTTGCCGCCCTCATCTTCTGCCTCCTCTGGCCAGCCATGTGGGTAGACCCCTGGGGCACCGCGCGGGGTGTGGGCGATGTGGCCTTGGGCTACGCGGCCACCCCTCACGCCACTCCCCACTTCTTCCTGGGGAAGGCTAAGCCTGATCCAGGCCCTCTTTTTTACCCCTTCGTCCTGGCCTTTCGGACGACGCCCCCCCTTTGGCTGGGCTTGGTAGCAGCAATTCTTTACCAATTTACGAATCTACGAACCTACGAACCTCACTCCGGCCCTTATCCCTGTCAAGGAATGCGCCCCTCAAGACAACTTGAGATAATCGCCCTCCTCACCTACGCTTGCCTCTTCGTCATTTTCATGAGCCTGGGGGCCAAGAAGTTCGACCGCTACATGCTGCCTCCTATCCTCGCCTTGGACATCGTAGCTGCCTGGGGCTTGGTCAAAATAGCCGGGCGATTGTCTCGATGGGGCCCTGCGATTCTCATCGGGGCCCTCCTCATCCAAACCATCCTTGTTCTCTCGTACCACCCTTATTACCTAGCATACTACAACCCTATCCTGGGCGGTTCCCGCCAAGCGCCCCAGGTTCTTCCAGTTGGCTGGGGGGAGGGGATGGACCTGGCGGCTCGGTATCTCAATCAGAAGGAGGATGCAGACCAATTGCGGGTGGCTACCTCAGGAATGCCTGGCTTTGGGCCACTGTTCAAGGGAAGGGCGGTGCCCTTCACAGAGGGCAACCTGGCCACCGCTGACTATATCCTGGTCTATATAAGCGATGCGCAGTTGGCTTCCCCATCAGTTGCCGCCCTCCTCAACCAGCAGCCTGAGCACACCGTGCGCATTCACGGGATTGACTATGTGCGAATCCATCGCAACCTCAGCTACAAAGAAGTGATCGCCTACTTAGAAGGACAATCGCAGGCAGGCGATGTCATTCTGCTTGACGCTCCATCGCCCTTCATCAAGCATTATAAAGGGCCCCTGCCTTGCCATCTCATCGTCGCTAGCCAGGGCGAGGCTGAGGCAGTGGAGAGGCTGAAGGCGATAACCGCCGGCCACAAGCGCCTTTGGTACGTCGCCTATCCTGAGGGCGATCCGGAGGGGTGGATCGGCCGCCAACTGGATACCCACGCCCTCCTGATCAGGCGACACGCCTTCTCCTATGCCACTCTATCCTGCTACCTCCTCCCCCCTCGGCCAGCCTTCGCTGTCACCCCTATCCGGGTTGACATGGACGTAAACTTCAACGGTAAGCTGCGGCTGACCGGCTATGGATTCTCTGAGGGGGTTGTCGAGTACAGGAAGCAGCTAGGGGTAACCCTGCGCTGGCAAGCGCAGGGCCAAATGGAGGAGAACTACGCCCTCTCCCTCCGCTTGGTTGATGAGCAGGGACATCCTTGGAGGCAGGTTGACGAGTGGTTGGAGGACGATGCTTCCCTTCCTACCTCGTCCTGGGATGCGGACGAGGTGAGCGAGCGGTTCTATGCCCTGCCCCTTCCCCCAGGCATCCCGCCAGGCCGCTATCGGGTCAATGCGATCCTCTACCATACGGATACGCTGCAGAGGCTGAATGTCTTGGATGAGAAAGGGGAAGCGGTAGGCACGGAATACACCCTGGGAACGGTTTCCGTAGCCAACCCCACCGTCCCTCCAAGCATCGAGGAACTGGCCATCCCTTACCCCTTGCGCTGCGGCTTTGGAGACCAGTTGGAGCTTTTGGGTTACGACATATCTGCCAAGGAGGTACGACCGGGCGATAGCGTGGAGGGCACCCTCTTCTGGCAGGCACTGCGCCCGATGGAGAGGGATTACCGCCTCCTCCTGCAACTATGGGATGAAAAGGGGCGTCCTTGGGCTGAGGGGGAATTCCCTTTGGGCAGTGAGGCCTATCCGACCAGCCGCTGGCGGGAGGGCGAGGCGATCCAGGGGCGATACGACCTGGTGGTCGGTGCCGCTGCTCCGACGGGGGAGCTTTCCCTGCTGATCAACCTGATTGACGAGGACAGCGGCCAATCGCTCCTAAAAGAGAGCTTCCCGTTAACGAGGCTCCAGGCAACGGCCCTTGAGCGGCGCTTCGCCGTTCCAGAGGAGATCCAGCACCCCATGCGGGTGAACCTCGGCGACCAGGTCACCTTCCTCGGCTACGACCTCGATCGGACAGCCGTTGAGCCCGGCGAAACCCTCTACCTCACCCTCTACTGGCAGGCTCAACGGCAGATGGAGACCAGCTACAAGGTCTTTACCCACTTGCTCGACACTCAAAATCGGATCTGGGGGCAGAGGGACAGTATCCCGGTGGATGGCACTCGCCCAACGACGGGCTGGCTTGAAAACGAAGTCATCGTGGATGGGTATGAGATCCCGGTAAGGGGCGATGCTCCCCCAGGCGAATACCTCCTTGAGATCGGGATGTATGACCCCCTGACCGGGGAACGCTTGCCTGTGCTGGAAGAAGGGGTGGTGCAGGGTGACAGGGTCCTGTTGGAGAGGATAAAGGTGCTTGGGTCAGCCGATTGAGCGGATTAAGCCGATTGGATAGTTCCGTTTAATCAGTTTAGTCGGCTGACCCACTTGGCTGACCCGATAGATGTGGTATAATATGAGTCAGGATTGGAGGGATAGCGACCCGCCGGAGGATTTTTCATGATAAACCAGTTAGTGGATCGTTTGCAATCGAGCCTCATCGCTGAGGGTAAGTTGACATTCTGGGCGCTGGTGGCGCTCTGCCTCATCGTCGGGGTGATGGGGGGAGGGTTAATCGCCACCCTCTCGCCTCTGATGGCCTTCGGCCTCGTGGTGTTGTTGGTCGGCGGCCTGATGATGCTGAGGAGCACCCAGGTCGGGCTCCTTGCCTTAATCAGCGTGACCACCCTCTTCCCTTTCGGCGTCATCCCCGTCAAGCTCGGTTTCTACCCCACCTTCCTCGATGCGGTGCTATTAGCCCTCTTCTTCGTCTGGCTGGGCAGGGTGGTCACACGGGCCGACGAGCAGGTCGTAACCTCCCCTTTGGCCCTGCCCATCCTGGCCTTCATCCTCCTGGCTTTCTTCTCCTTCATAGCTGGCACAGCCCACGCCAGCATAACCAAGGAGGCCCTCCGCCACTTCCTGGAGATCGTCATCAGCATCTGCGTCTTCTTCGTGGTCGTCAACTTCGTCAGGAGCCGTCGACAACTGGAGGGGATTGCCAGGGCCATAATCCTGGCCGGATTCGCTGAGGCCCTCATCGGGGTCGTCCTCTACTTCCTGCCCCGCGATCTGACCGTGCGCCTCCTCTCCGCCCTGCGTTTCTTCCACTACCCCGCCGGCTGGGGGGTGTTGCGCTTCATCGAGGACAACCCCCTCTTTCCTATGCGGGCCGTCTCTACCTCCATAGACCCTAACGTCCTGGGCGGGACCCTCATCTTCGTCACCTGCCTGACGGCCCCGCAGCTCTTTGCCAAGCGGCCGCTGCTCAAGAGGAGGTGGGTGGGGCCTATTCTGCTGACCATGCTCATCTGCATGGTTTTGACCTTCTCCCGCGGCTCCTTTGCTGGCTTGGGGCTGGCTTTGCTCTTCATTGGCGCGACCAAGTACCGCAAATTGCTTCTTCTGATCCTCATCGCCGGCATTATCTTTCTATTGCTTCCCCAGACCCAGGAGTACATCCAGCACTTCCGTGCTGGGGTTCGCGGCCAGGACCTGGCCACTCAGATGCGCTTCGGCGAGTATAAGGATGCCATGATCCTCATCCGTCGCTACCCTTGGTTCGGCGTGGGCTTCATCGCTCCCCCTGACATTGACCTCTACATCGGCGTATCCAATCTATACCTCCTCATCGCCGAGAAGATGGGGCTCGTCGGCTTAAGCGCCTTCCTGTTGACCATGTTGGTCCTCTCCTTCCACATCTTGCGGGCCTTCAAGCGGATGGGCGCCGGCTCAGAGATAGGGCCGATCCTCCTGGGCTTGACGGCGGCCTTGATAGGCGTCTTAGTGGGCGGCCTCTTCGACCACTACCTCTTCAGCTACCCCCATTCATCGGCCCTTCTCTGGCTCTACATCGGGCTAACCATGGCGGCAGTGAGGTTGATTGAGATGGTGCGATATTGACCTCAGGGCGAAGTCATGCTATACTTTTTAATGTATCCGAACGAATCCCTGTGCTTAACATTCAAGGAGACTGACCGATGACAAAAGAGACCACAAGATCCCTAGACCAGCCCATCAACGTCTTGACTGTTAGAGACTTACAAGAGATGATCGCCGAAATTGTCAGGAGGGTGGTCAGGGAGGAAGTTAGCAAAGACTATTACATCAACGAAGAGGGCATCAAGGTCTTGTATGAGGAGGAAGACATCACCCCTGAGTATCTCGCCCAGCTCCATAGAGACTACGAGGATATTGAAAGCGGTAGGGTGAAGTTGGTGGATAGCGAGACAGTGCTGGAGGAATTGAGGGAGCTGGGGGTTGATGTCTGATGTACAGGTACAAGTTCAATCCTGTGGCCAGGCAGAAGTTGAGGAAGCTCGCCAGGCATAACCCCAAGCTTGTTGAAGCGATTATGCGTAAGATCATGTGGCTGGCTGAAAACGCTGAGGACATCGCTCATCGGCCGATAAAGGGAAGCGCATTCTACAGCTTGCACAGCGGGCCATATCGTATCCCTTATCTGCTCGATAAGGGCGAAAAGTTGATCATCATTGATGATATCGCCAAACATGATGCGGCATATGACAGGATAAGCAGACTATAACCGATACCGCGGTTTGCTTCCCCACGGTTCCCTCCCCTTCAGGTCTGACAGCGGCTTCGTCTTGGTGGGTAGTCTCTTCGACCACTACCTCTTCAGCTACCTCCATTCATCGGCCCTCCTCTGGCTCTACATCGGGCTGACCATGGCAGCGACCCAGCTAACGGTTGAAAGTGCCGAGAGGCATTTGACAAAAAGCTCATATCGTGGTAAACTGATTATAGTTAGCAGGGCACTGGAGCCCGCCCTTCACGAAGTAGCCTAACACAGCAAACAATATTGACCAACGCAACGCCAGCCAGGGCCGTGCTTTTCCTCGCCTTGAGGCTGGTGTTTCTATATTGAGGAGGTACAGTCTATGGCAGTTATCGAGAAGGAGATCAAACTTGTGGGCTCCAAAGGGGAGCAGGAACTGGTCGGCCTGTTCGACAGCGGAGCCACCTACTCCTGCATTGACCGGGACTTGGCCAAGAAGTTGGGAGCGCTAGAGCCCCTTCCTAGCCCCCGCTCTCTGGAAACGGCAGAGGCGGGGAGAACAGTGGAGGTAAGGGAAAGGGTAACTCTGGACTTTCACCTGGACGGCTACCGCTTCTCAGACGAGTTCATGATCGTCCCCAAACTGTCGGACCAGCTCATCATCGGCGCAGCCACGATGCAGAAGTGGCGCTTCAAGCTCGACTTCGAGGCGAATGAGGTGATCATTGACCCCCGCGTGACCAGGCTGCGTCTGCTGTGAGCGCAACTACGAGCCGGCTTGCCAAAAAGCAGGGCGTGACTTGATAGGCGTCTCAGTGGGCGGCCTCTTCGACCACTACCTCTTCAGCTACCCCCACTCATCAGCCCTCCTCTGGCTCTACATCGGGCTGACCATGGCGGCGACCGAGCTAGAAGGCGAAAGAAACAGCAATGATGTCGAGGAAATCTAAGACATCAAAACCCCTTTTTCTCCCCTGTCTGATAGCGGGAGTGGTCGTCCTTTGGGGCTCCAGCTTTGTCCTGAGCAAATTCGCTTTAGAAGAGATCGGGGCAGTGACTCTTGCGTTTTACCGCTGGTGCTTTGCCACCGCTTTCTTCCTCCTGTTTCTGGGCTCTCGCGGCCAACTGGGCGAGGCAAGGGCGATGGTCAAAGGCGATCCAGGCCTCTTTGCCTTCCTGGGCTTCGTGGGCATATCCCTCTTCTACACTCTCCAAAACCTTGGCCTGAAGTACAGCACAGCGATAAACGTGGGCATCCTTATTAACATTAACCCCCTCCTCATCGCCATATTGAGCGCTTTTATCTTGAATGAACGCCTCAATTTGACGAAGGCTCTGGGGATCGTGGTGGCCTTTGGCGGCGTATGCTTGATAACCCTGAATGAAGGTCCAATTCAGCTAGCTTCCCGCCGGCTTGTCGGAGACCTGCTCACCCTCCTATCTGCCCTCTGCTGGGCCATTTACTCAGTCTGGGGCAAGAGAGCCTTGGCGAGGCACGAACCCCTCCTAGTCACCAGCATGGCAGCCAGCTTTGGCACCATCTTCCTCCTCCCGATGGCCCTTTGGGAAGGTATGGCCCTGCCCTCCTCGGCTCAGACCTGGCTCCTGGTCGCCCTGCTGGGCGTCTTAAGTGGGGCTTTGGCCTACCTCTTTTGGTATGCCATACTGGAGAGGATGGATGCCTCTCGAGCGGCTGTCTATCTCTTCTTGATCCCCGCCTATTCGACTGCGTTAGCCATCCTGGCCCTCAACGAGCCCGTTACCTTTAAGACCGTTATCGGTGCCATCTTAATCATCAGCGGCGTCTTTGCAGCGCAAGCAGGCGGAAAGGAGCCAGTTAGGTGAAAAGGGGCGAGGGCGAAGGAGGGAGCAGGTTTTTTCGCCTGCAGGATAAACGAAGATAAGTGCGTCCACTGTGGGATGTGCGAGGAGGTCATTTTCTGTCCCAATCCTGGGGCATGCATCGGCTGCCTGGCCTGCCTCCAGGGCTGCCCGTATCATGCCAGGGAGCTCATCGAAGATGAAAGCTCCCGGAAAAACATCCGCATCCAGGTTGACGGCGAATGTTTCGAGGTCCCGGAGAGGATCACGGTGAAGAGGGCCCTGGAGATGGTGGGGCTCTCCTTCGGGGTATCCCCCGGCGAGGGTGACATCCAGACTCCCTGCCGCACCGGAGGGTGTTACACCTGCCTGGTCCTGGCCGATGGGAAGCCCGTGCGCTCCTGCGTATACCCCGTGAGGGAGGGGATGGTCATCCAAACCAGCCTCCCCGAGGATTTCAAGCCCCTGAGGATCGTCCACGGCCCTCAGCCCCACTCGGTGGGGGGCAAGGCAACCCCGTGGTGGCTGAAGGCCAGGGGGCGCTACATCGAAGTAGCCATATGGGCGGCGGGGTGCAACCTCAGGTGTCCCCAGTGCCAGAACTTCACCACCACCTACGACGGTAGGAGCGCACCTTTGAGCCCCCGGCAGGCGGCCGAGAGGGTGACCAGGGCTCGCCGTCGTTATGGTGTGGACAGGATGGCCATCTCCGGAGGCGAACCGACGCTCAACCGCCCCTGGCTCATCGAATACTTTAGGGAACTGAAGGCGCTCAACCCCGACCTTGACGCCCGGCTCCACCTGGATTCCAACGGCACGCTGTTGACCAGGGATTATATTGACGAGCTGATTAAGGCCGGGGTCACAGACATCGGCATCGAGCCCAAGGGGGTTTACCCGGAGACCTTCATGCACATCACAGGCATCGAGGATGAGGCCCTGGCCCGCAGGTACCTGGAGACAGCCTGGGGAGCCATTGAATACATAGTTTCAAGCTACAGGGACAGGGTTTTCCTGGGGGTCGGCTTGCCATACAACAAGGTGTTGATCGGCCTGGAGGAGATGAGGGATTTCGGCAGAAAGCTGGCCTCCATAGACCCAGGTGTGCAGCTCTGCGTCCTCGATTACTTCCCCACTTTTAGAAGGAGGGACATCGAGAGGCCACACCCCGGGGAGATGCTGATCGTGAAGCGGATCCTGGAGGACATCGGACTGAAGGCCGTTGTGGTGCAGACGGCCATCGGCCACATCGGCCCCGGTTAAAGTCAAGGTTAACTGACAGCGAAAATAAGGAAGTTGTTTGAAGCGATGAAAGGCATAACTCAAAGGCTAAAGGAGCAAATCGCAAAGGAGCTGCAGGTTGAACGCAGCTTCTCCGTGGACGACCTAGTCAGGATGGTCGAGGCTGGGGAGAGCGAAGAATCCGCTAATCGCCTCATCTACTTTTCGACGCCGAAGGATTTCCCCTCCTATCTGGGCGCCCTGCGAAAGCGCTTCGCGGCTTGCTTCCCCGAGGCCGACAATGGGTTCCGGAAGGGCGGTATCTCCTTTCTGAGCCACCTGACTCTGGGCCTGAGCTCCTTCTTGGTGCACTGGAACCTCAAGAACGCCGACCTCCACGGCGACAAGGTCCTCGCCGACGCCCAGATCGAGGCCGAGGTCGGGGCGAACCTGGCGCTCCTGGCTGAGTGGGAGGCCCTTGCCATCTCGATGGCCGGGGAGCTTTTGGAAGCCTGGAGGGAAGAGGCCAGGGCCAGGTTCGTCGCCGAGGGGGCGAAGGAGCCTGAAGCCCTGGCCGCGGGGCTGGTCGGCAGTTCGGTTTGCGATTACCTCACGTGGGTGTCAGAGATCTTTTTCGGTCTTTTCAGTTTGCAGATGTGAACCTGCAGTGTATTGTAAGCCTCCCAGTAGTCCGTTCCCCAAACTCTCTTCATGAGGAACCTATGAGACAGCACCTTGCCGGGGGTGGGTCATGAACTTTGAGCAGGCGACATTCTGTCGGAGTGAGATAATACACACCATTGTCTCCTGCAACCCGACGGTTCCCCAGGTCCCGTTCAGACTGTTGACCTCCAGAATGTTTGACGATTTCTCCACACTAGAAGCCTTCTTCTCTTTCTTCTCCATTCGAGCTTGGCTAATACTGATGTTGATGGGCATCTGTTTCACCTGATTGGCATCGCTCATAGTTTTGAGGCTGTCCGTATCGCCTCAGACACGTGCACAGTGGGACTCCACCCACCGGTCATATTTTCGGTCAAGTACAGGATCATCCAAAAGGATCATTACGCACAAGCCAAAGCTTGGCAGCTGATCTATGCATATCTCAGCAGACTCGATATCGGGGGCGACCAGTAGGAGGGGCTTCTTCTCGAGGATGCGCTTTGCAGCTTCCAACATCACATCGAGCGGAGGACCTCCCACAGTGTGCTCCAGATGGACCTCCATGGCCGTTAGGTCATCCAGTGTCAGCAATACATCAATTTGATGGTGCGAGCTCCCGTGCAAGTGGAAAGAGTGGTAAGGATAATGCGCCATAATCTTTCGATCCCACGGCAAAGCGAACTCTTCGTACATCTTGGGCGAGATCAGCGTTGAGATGTCATTTTGGGGAGTGATGGCTTTACCGGGTGCCCACATGTTTAGCCGCGTTGAGTAACCGCCATGAAACGGAGGAATAACTTCCAAGCAGGTATCCACAACACTGATCCACAGGTCTGCCAACTCGCCAAGGATCTTGTAGACCTCATCCGGGTATTCGATCAGGTCTAGACTCATCCGTTCGGGGCCGCGCATCGCCGCCAAGATGTCCAAGGGGCCGCGCGTCTGTGGGAGAGCTACGGGGAAACGGCCGTCCGAGAAATCAACCATCGCCTGGGTGAACTCGATTAGTTTACGCAGCCATGAATTATCCGGATCGAAGACCATCGGCGGCCGGTCATCATAGGATTCGAGGAAGGATACCGCCCATAGTGAGCTGGGGTAGCCTACTACGGGACAGCCGGCAATGGCCTCGATCCAAGGTATGCCAAAAGCAGGCGCAAACGACTGTATAGTGTCGGAGACCAGTTCAGCATCGCGCCGGAACCAGGCCTCGACGTGTGGCAAGAACATTTCGGGTTGAATCTGGTCGGGTGAGGTTGGCTTGTTCTCGCCCACTAACTCCAGAAATTCAGGCAGCGGGGGGATGTCAGCTTCCCACAGCAGGCCAACCATGGGGCGATCCACCGGCTCCCGATCTAGCCATGCCTTGTAGCGAGCGATGCGGTTAGCTATTGGGATGGGCATCTTGTGCACTCCTGCCCCCAATCGCTTCAAAGTCGCGGCTCGCCATGAGGGCTGTTTCTGACCATGGGGTGATAACCGTTTTCTCGCAAACAATGAGTCCGCAGAAGCTCATCCTAGTCCCAACAGGGCCTTGGTGCGGGTTACGGCGCTGCTGGCGTCAGGCGCGTAGCCGTCCGCTCCGATATTAGCGGCGAAGGCCTCCGTCACCGGCGCGCCACCAATGATGATCTTGACCTTATCGCGCACACCGGCCTCATCCAGTGCTTTGATTACGGTTTTCATGTTTGCCATGGTGGTGGTCAGCAAGGCTGACATGGCTACGACCTGCGCACCTTCGGCCGCTGCCTTAACGAACTGGTCTGGCTTGACGTCCACACCCAAGTCTAGCACCTCAAAGCCGGCGCCTTCAAGCATCATGGCGACCAGCTTCTTGCCGATGTCGTGCAGGTCGCCTTGGACGGTGCCTATGACCACCTTGGCAATGGGCTGTACGCCGCTCTCGACCAGCAATGGCCGGAGCACCTCCATCCCGTGTTGCATGGCTCGTGCAGCGACCAGCATCTCTGGCACGAAGAACTCCTGGCGCTCGAAGCGTGCCCCCACCTCGGCCATGGCGGGGATCAGGGCCTGATAGAGGATAGCATCCGGCGTCAAACGCTCTTCCAACGCCTTTTGCACCCCAGACTCAACCTCAGGTGCATTGCCGTCTATGACGTATTGTTTAAGAGCTTCCAGAGTGCTCATGAGTGCCTTCTCCTGAAGAAAAGTTGAGAGCAAACTTAAGATGGAGTGGTACAAGTGTCAACTAAGGGGCTGTTTTTTCAGAAAACCCAAGAAGGACTTTCTGTGGATTGTGCAGTGGGGGAGAGTCTAGGCTTTCTTCCACGCCAACGGGTCCAGTCGCGCCAATGCTGCCGTTACAAGGCGGCTGAGCGGGCACGCTCCTGCGCTGCGGTGCAACGGGCAATGAAGTCCCGATACTCTACGAGACCAAATTCTGCTACCACCTCATCTATTGACAGATCTGGGTCCCGGCTTTCAAGGGTGAAAAGGTGCTCCTCTGTGAACGTCTCCAGATTTACTCGCCGACCATAACGCGCCTGGATTGCAAGCAGGTGCTGGGCCTGACCATCGGTATGGAACAGACGCTTGTCCAGGTTTAAGTCGCAGGTCGCAAGGCGTCCCCACCGCGAGGTCGAGGCCAGGATTCGCCCGGTGATGTCAATCACGCGAGCATCATAGGGCCAGACCGATGTTACGATCGGGTATTGATACAGCCAGGCATAAACCTGCAAGGGGAATCCGCCGGGGTAGGCCGAAATCCAACACACCAGATCGGCACCCTGCTCTGCCATCTCGGCCCACATGGGTTGCCAGTTCAGGTCGAAGCAAATGGCGAGTCCGACCCGGCCAAAATCGGTATCAAACGCCGTCGTATCTGAGCCGGGCACCACACCGCAGTCTATCTCTCCCTCGGTTGGGTGTTGCTTGGCGTAAGTGCCTACCAGTTTGCCCCCACGATCTATCAGGGCTGCGACGTTCGTGATCCGGCCACCATCCAGGACAGGCAGCCCGGCCACAACGTACATCGAATGGCGGCGGGCGCGCTCGGCTATGGCGTCGAAGGCAGGCCCCGGAATAGGCTCGGCAACGGACAAGAGGGCATCGCCCTCAAGGTGGAGGCCTGCGGCGGTGAAAGCCTCAGGCAGGCAGGCTAAATCGGCCTCTTGCTCGCCCGCAGCCTCAAGCAGCGATAAGCCTAACTTGAGATTGTCCTTCGGCGAGGGAGGTCTCAAGTTAAATGGCGGCTCAACGGCCTCCAACGTCGCCAGGGAAGTGGTGACGACCCGAATAGTCCGCGACATGTCACACCTCGACCTATTCATTTACTTCACAGCGGCCTTGCAGGCGGCGATCCACTCCTCGGAGGTGGCGGTGTAACCGATAGCGCACTCCGTGTAGAGAATCCATCGGTTCGTCCACGAACCAGGCTCGTCCACGCCGGGGAGCTCGACTGCGTAGGTGCAGTCCCGCAGCAGCAGCACGCGATAATTACGCCACAGAGCATCGATCATGGTGGTTCCCAGGCACATATCCAGCGCAAAGCCGACGCACACCAGCGTCTTGCAGCCCAGGTTGCGCAGCAAGATGTCCAGCCGTGTGTCGAAGAAGCCGCTGTGGACGTGCTTGCGGATGTAGTAGTCCCCCTCTTGCGGCGCGACGATCTTGCTGTACTTCAGCACATCAGAATGCCCGTAATGATATTCCAGCGGGTCGACGTTGTCCTCGGCGTACAACTCGTCCTTGTTGACGCTCAGGGTGTCCCATTTCTGTTCCTGGTAGGCGGACCGAGAGAGCGCGATGCGTGGTGCACTGTTGCTGACGTATACCACTGGCAGGCCCACCTCGCGAGCCGCGTCCATAGCAGCTCGAATGCGTGGGATGGCCTTCTTCCAGCCCTCGGCGTACTGCGGAGAAACCACCCACGAAGTCTTGCATGTATCTTCCAGGTCAGCGCCCAGCCCATAGACATCGACGACCAAGAAGACAGTTCCCGAGGTATCGAGCTCAAATTCCTTCTCGGCGTACCCCAGGAACTTCTCCGGTGGGTACATACGGTAGTATCGTCCCTTGGTCCTGATGACGGCCATATGTTGGCTCCTTTCCGCCGGCCTACCACCCGGCCTAGTAAATCGTCAAGCAGAATAGTATGGCCGCGGGGTGGAAATTCGCCCCGCGGCCACACTGGTGCTGGGTCTACCAGCACTGCTCGTACCACTCATCCACGTTTTCTGGGGTCACGCCTGCGGTCGGCGGGGGGATCCACTTAGGGATCAGGCGGCCCTTAATTACGTCGTATGCAGCTCGGACGGAATACACGCCCGCCAGGTAGCTGAGCTGCAGTGCGGTGCCGTGCATCTCACCGGCCTTGATGGCGTCGCAGGCCTCCTTGTTGCCATTCACGCCGAAGACCTTGAACTCTTTCAGGCGGCCCGCAGCCTTGATAGCCTCCAGTGCGCCGAGTGCCATCGGGTCATCCAAGGCATACACGAAGTTGATTGTCCCGGACGGGTAGCGCGTCAGGAAGTCCTGCATCACCGTCAGCGCCTTGTCCTTCATCCACTCGGCCGGCTGATAGTCGATGAACTGGATATCCTTCCCAGACGCCTTTATCACCTCCAAGGCCCCATCGATGCGCTCCTGTACGCCCGTCTGGCCGGGCTTACCTATGATAACGACCCCCTTGGAGCCATCCGGAAGCTGGGCGACCATGGTCCTGCCCACCGCGCGACCTTGCTCGGTGTAGTCGGAGCCGACGAAGGACAAGCTGTACTGCCGACCTTCCTCATTGGTGTCAGCGTTGTGCATGATCAGCGGAATGCCAGCGTCGCGCACCTTCTTCAAGCCAGGCACAACAGCTGCCGGGTCGACGGCGTTCACCAGAATCACGTTGGGCTTGAGGGCGATGCAGTCCTCGATCATGGCGAGCTGCTTCACCGGGTCGTAGGCCGGGTCGAAGAAGGTTACCTTCATGTTGTATATGGCTGCCTCATCTTCGAAGCCCCGAGCCGTAGCTGTGATGGAGGGGTGGTCGGCGAGATTGTGCACGACACAGATGTGATATTGCGGCTCCTTTGCCTCCTCAACCGCGGGGGGCGGGGCCGCTGCCGGCCGGCAACCGGTAAAGATGATGGTACCAATGGTCAGCAGACTCAGAATGAGTTGCAACTTCTTGCCTTTCATCTCCACTTCTCCTTTCTCAAAATGCGGCAAATCGGGTCTAACGAGTGTTCCGTCAAACTGGCCTATAAGCGAAATCTCACCTCCTTTCTCCCGTTGGGGCTAGCCCGGCCAATGAGAGGCGGGTTCCTAGCGCGGCCGATGTCTAGCCTTGCGACGCGGGGGGTGCCCGGCGCCCAACGGGCTGGGCGCCGATGGCAGAAGCTCTCGCCAGCTTCCCGCGCACCGTGGTTACGTAAAAGGCGTCTACCGCGACGACGAGAATGAGGATAATGGCGCGAATCGCCATTTGATAGTAAGTGAAGACGCTAAGCAGGTTCATGCCGTTGGACAATATACCTAGGGCCAACACGCCCAAGAAGGCACCAAGGGCGCTGCCCCTGCCGCCCAAGATGCTAGCCCCGCCCATGATGCAGGCCGCTATCACGAGCAGCGGGGTCTGTAGCCCGATGTGGATGGTCGAGGAGTTCAGGCGCGATGCCAACAGCACGCCTGACAGCGCGGAGCAGAAACCGCTCAGAACGAAGGTCCAGAAGCAGTAGCGCTCCACCTGAATGCCCGCCAGCCGGGCGGCTTCCGGGTTGCCGCCGGCGGCATACATGTTGCGGCCGAAGCGAGTTCGGGTCAGCATCACATGGAACACGACCAACAGCGCCAACATGAAGATTGTGGGAATGGGCACGGGGCCCAGGTTACCACTGCCGAAGACGGTGAACCATTCTACTTGGCCAGGGATGGGTTTCTGCTGGGTATATGTCAGCATCGCCCCGTATACGGCCGTCATCGAGCCGAGAGTCGCAATGAAAGGCACGACCTTGCCCTTTGTCACCACCAAGCCGTTAGACACCCCGACACCGATGCCCATCAGCAAAGCGGCCGCCACAGCGACACCCACGCCGTACTCTTGGAGGCCCATCGTCAGCGCGGCCGCCATTGAGAGGACCGAGCCAACCGACAGGTCGATGCCACCTGCGATGAGAATTACCATCTGGCCGAAAGCGATGATCGCGTCGAAGGAGATCTGACAGGCAACGTTGTGAATGTTCTCGCCAGACAGGAAGCGCTGGGGATTAACGGCCGAGAACAAGATGATCAGCCCCACCAGCACAATAATGATGGTCTGCCTGGCGAGAAAACTCCATAGTCTTTCTGCGACGCTCTCTTGCTGCATGCTCATCCCCCATGCGATCCGGCCAAGTGCTCTGAGGTGGCTGGCCGGTGCCAGTGCTACCGCAATCGCTGCTGGGAGTGGGCTGGCTGATTCGACTGGCGCGGCTCGTGCCTGACTGACGAGCCCATCAGCAGGGGCAGGTCGGTGCCGCCGGGTGCACGATGGCGAGCCGGCCTAGCGCCTCCTGAAGAAGGTATCAGTCCACACCACCAGCAGGAAGACCACACCTTTGGCAATCCACTGGGCTTCATAGGGTACATCGGCCAGCACCATCACATTGTTGAGGATGCCCAGCATGACGACCCCGATGATGGTCCGGAGCGTGCCACCGGAGCCGCCAAACAGGCTGGTGCCGCCTAGCACGACGGCGATAATGGAGTCGAAGTCCATCCCCACGGCGGCGCTGGCGTACGTGCTGTTGAGCCGGGACGTCATAATCAGCCCGGCCAGTCCGGCGGTAAACCCGCAAAAGGCGAAAGCCAGAATCTTGATACGACTGACCGGCACGCCCGAGAGGCGGCCCGCTTCCTCGTTGAGGCCCAACACGTACAGGTAGCGCCCATGGGGCGTGCGGCGTAGGACAAATTCGAGAATGAACGCTAGGCCCAGGAAAATGAGGACCGAGTAGTGAAGAAAGCCGAAGAGCTGACCGCGGCCCAGGATGTTGAATTCAGGAATGGTCGCGTACCAGGTCCTCGCCTGGGTCAGGATAAGTGCCACGGAGTAGACCAGCGTCTGGGTGCCGAGCGTGATGAGGAAGGGGTTGGCCTTGGTGAGAACTACGATCACGCCGTTGAGCAGCCCAACCAGCGTGCCGGCCAGCAAACCGGCCAGCATCGAGGGCCATAGCCCCCAGCCAGCAATCTGCAACCCGACGGTCACGATACCCACAAACGGCACCACCATGCTAACGGACATGTCGAAGTTGCATGTGATGAGCAGCAGCGTTTGACCGAGCGCCACGATGCCGAGCACGGAAACGGCCCACAAGATGTTGAGCAGATTGCGGGGGGTGAGGAACACGTCGGACATAAGGCTACCTGCGATGATCAGCAGGATCATCAGTAAGAACGCCACCTGGTCCTGGGCGGAGACCCGAACACGCTGCCAGATCCGACTGACGGCCTCAGGGATGCCAACACCACGACGCACAGCCGGGGCTGCCACACTCGGAGTTGAACTCTCGGTCGCCGAGTCTGCCTTGATTGAGCGCTGAACCGACTCAGGGCTAGACATATACCACCTCCCCAGTTGCAGCGCGCATCAGCTTCTCTTCCGTAGCCTCTTCTCGCGTGAATTCCCCGGTAATGCGCCCGCGGTGCATGACCAGAATGCGGTCGCTCATGCCCAGGATCTCCGGCATCTCCAAAGAAATCATCAGGATGCCAACGCCCTGTCTAGCCAGGTCGCACATCAGAGCGTGGATAGATGCTTTGGCGCCGACATCAATACCGTGCGTTGGCTCATCCAGGATGAGCACCTTGGAGCCCATCGCCAGCCACTTGGCGAGGATCACGCGCTGCTGGTTTCCGCCGCTAAGATACATCACCTGCTGCTCAAGCGAGGGCGTGCGCACATCCAGACGCTCAACATATTCCTGGGCCAGCCGCGTTTCGGCACGCGGATTGATGATACCCAGAGAAGACAGGGTGGGTAGTTGGGGCAGGCTGATGTTCCTCTTGACGCAGAACTTGGTCACCAGCCCCTCCCGCCATCGATCCTCGGGAACCAGGCCAAGGCCGCGCTGGATGGCGTGGTAAGGCGTTTTGGCCGCCAGTGGCTTGCCATCAATGATCACCTCGCCGCTATCGTATGGCTCAGCCCCGAAGATAATGCGCGCCAGCTCGCTGCGCCCGGCGCCGGCCAGTCCGAACAGTCCCAGGATTTCGCCTCGGCGCAGCATGAAGGAAATGTCTTCCAGAAAGCCCTGACGGTAGAGGTTGCGCACCTCCAGGACGGTCTCGCTGATGGGCACAAATTCCTTTTGGAACAACTCGGAGACCGAGCGCCCGATCATCATAGAGATGATCTGATCCATAGAGGCTTCTTTGATGGGCAGTGTCCCGATGCGTCGGCCATCGCGCAGGACCGTGACCCTGTCGGCAATCTCGAACACCTCTTCGAGTCGGTGCGAGATGTAGATAATCCCGATGCCGACCGTCTTCAAACGTTGCATGGTGTCAAATAAGCGCTTGGTTTCGTGTTCGGTCAGGGGAGCGGTCGGCTCATCCATGATAATGATGCGTGCCTCCATAGAGACGGCGCGGGCGATGGATACTACCTGGCGCTGCGCCACAGATAGTTCGGCGGCTATGCGCCTGAGTGGAATATCTGCCCCCAGTCTATTCAACACCGCCTTGGCATCGTGATTCATCTTGCCGTACTCGATCAGCCCGAAGCGGTTAAGGGGCTGGCGGCCGAGGAAGATGTTCTCGGCTGCGCTCAGGTGTGGCTCGATATTCAATTCCTGGTGTACCGAGCTGATGCCGAGCGCCTGAGCATCGCTGGGGTGTCTTGGGGAGATGGGCTGCCCATCGAGGATGATCTCGCCGGAGTCCTGCACATAGACGCCCGAGAGGATCTTGATGAGGGTCGACTTACCCGCCCCGTTCTCGCCCACGACAGCGTGTACTTCGCCCCGGGAGAGTTCGAAATCAACGTTGTCAAGAGCCCGTACACCGGGGAAAGTCTTGGTGATGCCCCTCATGGAGAGAAGGAAGTCAGACACAAGTGAAGCTCCCTATGGACCAGGCTAAGATTGATAGAGGCACGACAAAATGCCAACTCAGATTATTTTTGTGACACGTGTAACTAAACTTGAATATATTTTACCACAATTTCAATTGGTTGTCAAGGGGTACTATGGCAAATATATTTTAGCACAATTCCAGTTGATTGTCAAGGAGATTAACGCCCCCTATTGCATTTGGTAAAATAAGTCGTCAGCCACGATATGTAGTGGTATTAATGGTCTTTATTGACTAGATGTAGTACCTAAAGGCCCTTCCACCAATTTTGGAGCGGTCACCAATGCCACCTGCATATGCAGCCATCCAACGAGCCCATATTGAGCCCCAGCAGCTTTTCGTTGCCTCTTGACAGCTACCTGCTTTTGATGTATAATTTAGATTAGTCTGCGACACGTGTCGCTACTCCTGATCCTACTCTGGAGACGTGGGCACTTCTTGGCGCAATACCTCATAGATTGCAGGCTGGTCTCCTGTAATGAGTGATACTACGGAAGTCGTCCAATGCCCAGGAAACGTGTGACAAGCAGCGATGTCGCCAGGCGCGCAGGCGTCTCGCGCGCTACAGTTTCGGCTGTGATTAACAAGACGCGGCCTGTCAGCGACAAGCTCGTTAAGCGTGTCGGGGCCGTGATGCGTGAACTCAACTATCAGCCCAACGCTATCGCCCGCAGCCTGAAGGCCAAGAGGACTTATCGCATTGGTCTATTAGTCGGCAATTCGGCCAGCCCGTTCTGGGCCTTGGCGATCAACGCTATAGAGGGAGTCGCCTACAACCAGGGCTTCCATGTCATGCTGGGTGACAGCGGCGAGGACCCGACCAAAGAGCTGGTCCACCTGCAAATGATGGCCAGCGAGCGTGTCGATGGCATCATCGTAGCACCGTGTGGTGAGACCAACCGAGAGTACATCCTGCAGCTCGCTACACAGATTCCCGTTGTGTTCTTCGATCGCCGCTTTGATGCCCCCATCGATACCGTAGCCTGTGACAATGAGTTCGGTGCTTACCTTGCCACGTGCCATTTTCTCGAACTGGGCTTTAACAAAATAGCTTGTCTGGCTATCAGCTTAGACGTCAGTCCGGGCGCCGAGCGGCTGGCTGGTTACAAGAAGGCGCTGATAGAGCATGGGATTCCGCTCAACGAACACTGGATTAAGGTGGGAGACTACGCCGAGGGGTCGGGTTACCGGGACACGATGGAGCTGCTACGCTCGCCTGACCCGCCGAGGGCTATCTTCGCTTGCAGCCACCTGAGGGCAGTCGGCGTTCTACAGGCGGTGAGTGAGCTGGGCCTCTTGGTGCCGGAAGACGTCGCCCTCATCGGCTTTGACGAGGTGCCCTGGGCAGCGCTTCTCTCGCCGCCCCTGACGGTGGTCTACCAGCCGATAGCCGATATGGCTGCCCAAGCGACCGAACTACTGCTCAAGCGCATCGAGGCGTGGTGGGAGGGCACTAAGGACGCCGACATCGTCGAGCAGATTCTACATCGGCCTAAGCTGATCATTCGCGAGTCCTGTGGCTGTTGCCTGGTATCTTGAGTCTGAGTGCATCCCTAGTCAGCATTGGAGTAATTGATGCTCCCCAAAGAACGTGTCGTTTGCGCCTTGCAGCACCGCGAGCCTGACCGGGTGCCGACCGGCGAGATTGGGGTTGATTACACTATCACTGAGCAGGCCCTGGGCCGTCCTACCCTGTACCGCGCCAAGTGGAAAGAGTATCAGGCACTGTGGCAGGGTCGCCGCGACGAGTACGTGGAGTCGTGTAAGCGCGACTTAGTGGCCCTGACACGTAAGTTTGAGTGGGATTTTGTCCCGGTCTTCCTGGTCCCCCCGCACGGCGCGCCGCCCAATCCCCCCAAGTTCCTCGATGAATATGCCTGGGAGGAGCCTGACGGCCGGATCATGAAGTTCTCGCCCGAGAGCGAGGGCCACGCGGTCTGCATCCGATACCCTCGCCTGTCCGCCGACGACATCCACGACGAATCGGTCCACATCGACGCCTCGCAACTGGAACTCGTCGAGCATGTAGTCAGCGAACTTGGCGACACTCACTTCATCCTTGGGCGTGGCGGAGACGGCAGTTTTCCCCACGAGAAGTACGGTCTTACCGAGTTGCTGATGGCGATGATCGACGACCCGGCCTTTGTGCATCGCGTCATCGAGGTCGAAACGCAGGAAGCCATCGCTATAAACGAAGCGTTGCTGGATGCGGGCTGCGATGCCGTAATACCGGGCGACGACTATTGTTCTAGCAAAGGGCCGATGATGTCGCCGAGGCACTTCCGCGAGCACATCTTCCCGGCGCTGACTGCCCTGTGTGAGGCAGCTCACACTAAGGGCAAATACCTGATCAAGCACACCGACGGCAACACCTGGCCCATCTTCGATATGATGCTGGAGGCGGGTATAGATGGGTGGCACGGCATCCAGGCTACTGCTGGCATGGATCTAGCCAGACTGAAGGCTGCCTATGGGGACCGTGTCTGCTTCTGGGGCGGGGTCGATGTCGACTGGCTGGTAGACGGCACATCCGAAAAGGTGCGCAAGGTCACACGCTACGCCATTGAATCGGCTGGCCACGGCGGTGGGCTGGTCGTCACGTCTGGCAATACGCTAATGGTCGGCGTGCGCTACGAGAATTACCTGGCTATGCTAGATGCTGTCCGCGGCTACGGCACCTATCCCGTATAAGGGCGCTGCCAGAGCAATGACTGACGGCACTCTGCTCAGAGCACTACTATGAAATTTCTGACCGGGAAATCTTTTGTGAGATGCGGTTGCGGCTGGCCGACTGGAGTGTCCATACGGAGGATGCCCGGCCCATTCGGCTGACGGAGGGAGGCGAATAAAGGCCATCAAAATACATCAGCACTTTATGGAGATCGGCACCTGGGTAGACTGGTCAGACACCACTGATGGGTTCCACTTCGGAGACCCTGAGACCAAAGTGCACGGGATTGTGGTCGCATGGAAGCCCTACTGGAGCGCCCTCCGGCGTGTAGCAGAGCTCGGCTGCAACTTCTTTCTGGCCCATGAGTCAATCTTTCGTGAGGGTCGCAATGACGATGAAACTTCGGCCGCCAGTTCGCACGAGCAACCCAAGCTGGTGTGGTTGCAGGAAAGCGGTCTGGTCGTCTATAGGTGCCACGATGTTTGGGATGTTATCCCTCAGATTGGCGTGCGTGACAGTTGGGCATCCGGGCTCGGGTTTGAAGGACCCCCATTGAAGCTCGATGGCTACTACCGTCTTGAGGATGTCTCGGGCCGAACCTTCGGACAGCTTTGCAGGCACGTCGCCTCGAGAGTGTGGCTCGTGGGGCAAGAGGGGGTGCTGGCAGTCGGGGACCCGGATCGCAAGATCAGCCGCCTGGGTACGGGTGCGATTACCGAGCTTGACCGCATGATCTCCCTTGGTGCCGACGTCTGCATCATCTGCGATGATTATTTTCGGTACGTCCGCGACGGGGCGCTCTTGCAGGATCTTGAGATCCCCTTCATTGTCGTCAACCACGGCGCCAAGGAGGAATGGGGGATCGAGAACTTCTATAAATACGCGCAAGAGAAATTTAGCAGCGTGCCGGTACATTTTTGTCCTCAGGGATGTCCCTTCCACATCGTGAGCGAGCCGCCCAACGATGAGGCGCAGCATAAGTCAGAACCCCGAGATGACGCGAGAGAAGTCTTGAACCCGGGACAGTCGGTTCACCGCCAGGCGCGTGCCAAGTGACTGCTCAAGGCGGCCTGCACATGGTGCTCGAGCGGGCAGCGTTGCTCTGAGGTGACAGCTGGCTTCACCCTGGCGCTGGCGGCCTGACTCCTGACCAGGACTGGGCTCAACACGATCAAAGTTTCGGTCTCCTTGTATGGAGAGTTGCCTCAGGCTGTTAGATTAGCGGCAGATACAGGCTGGAAAATCTGTCGTTTGGGTTGCCGATTCTACACTGTCGATGCTCTCACGGCTGAGCTTCGTGGAGGCTTGCACCGACCCCGGGCTTACCTGGCTCTTCGTCACGATGGTCCGGGATGGTGCCAAGGTGGCCGATGCGCTGGGTATCTACTGCCGAGACTATCCCGACATCGGGATCATCGCTGAGCAGCCGGCGGAGTGGATGAAGGACAAGGCCCTCCGGGTTATGGAAGATTTCCTCACCCGCTATCCCGAAATCGACGGCGGTAATTGGCATCGATGACCCCATGGCTCTAGTGGCACTCGAGGCGATTAGGGCGGCAGGACGGCTGGAGGAGATCAAGCTCTTCGGCGTTAATGGCAACTTGGAAGCTTGTGATGCCATCAAGTCCGGCGAAATGCACGGCACTGCGTTGCAATCGAGCTACATGGTCGGTGTCTACTCAATCCGCGCTGCCTGGGATGTAACCATCGGAAGGCCAGTACCCAAGCGAATCAATGCTCCCACTGCCCCGGTCACCAAAGCCACCCTCGATCAATGGTACAAGTTCTGCTGGTAATAGGATGCAAAGGGGGGAAGGCCTTCCCTCCTTCTTGGTAGGTTATCTATGCAGAGATAGAACCAACTAAATTCCTTTGGCGGATACGAAATAGAAAAAGAGGTTTGTGAAATGGCAACTTTAAAACTTAAGGGACGATATTATCGGATATATCCCCCGGAGAAATTCTTGGGGCATGCTGAGAAGGAGTTTAGAATCGATACTGCAGAAGCTGCTTTTCTGGTGGTTGATGTTTATGGCTTAGGTTTTGACCCTGGTGATGAGTCATTATCCAAATGGTCCGGCATGGTTTCAAAGCAAAGCATCGAGCGGGAGAAGGAAATCATCGTTAATCACATTAGGCCGGCTATGGATAAGGCTCGAGAACTTGGTCTGCCTATAGTCTATGTTAGCAATAACTACCGCGCCGATGCTATCCCCGACGATCTACCCTGAGCACCTTTTCCCCTTAACCTTGCCCTATGCCATTAAGCAGATTGAACGATCAAATCTTGAGTTGGTGAAGGCCTTCCAAGAGATCCCGGACCGATATCTGCAGCGTAGAGGCATCACAAATATCGGGTACGCTCTTGAGGAGAAAATTGGCTTTAGGCTCCAATATCCGCTTATGGAAAGCTGTGGGATACGAAGGATTCATGCTGTCTAAGCAAGAGTTGGCCGTAGAGTTAAGTAAAAAGGCAAACACTCTCCGTGGTGATGTCATCAATATGATCTATTACGCTGGTTCAGGCCACCCAGGTGGAGCTCTTTCTGCGATAGACATCCTAACCGCTTTGTACTTTTGTGTAATGAGAATAGATCCCCAAAACCCAAAGTGGGAGGATCGTGATAGGTTTATCCTCTCCAAAGGGCATTCCTGTCCTGCATTATATGCGGTATTGGCGGAGAAAGGCTATTTCCCAAAAAGTGAGTTAGCCACCCTGAGGAAGGTAGGATCTATCCTACAAGGGCATCCTGACATGAAAAAGACGCCAGGCGTTGACATGACTACCGGGTCCCTAGGGCATGGCCTCTCAGTGGGAGTAGGCATGGCGCTAGGGGCAAAAATGGACAAAAAGAATTACCGTGTTTTTGTCATGTTAGGAGACGGCGAGATACAGGAGGGTCAAATCTGGGAAGCGGCTATGGTTGCCTCTCACCATCGATTAGATAACTTGATCGCTATTTTAGACTACAACAATCTACAGGTAGATGGAGTGACTAATGAAATTGTAAGGATTGAACCTGTTGCTGATAAATGGCGCTCTTTCGGATGGGAGGTTCTGGAGATTGATGGGCACGACATGACCCAGATATTGGTTGCTTTCACTGAAGCTGATAGGATAAAAGGGGAACCCTGCATCATCATAGCTAATACTATTAAGGGAAAAGGTGTCTCCTTCATGGAGAATGCTGTGGATTGGCATAGTAGAGCCCCCACAAAGGAGGAGATGAAGAGGGCCCTGAGAGAACTTGAGCGAAGAGGGAACTGACCGATGTGTGAAAAGAAAGGGTGTCGCGATGCTTATGGAGAAGTCTTGCTGGAACTGGGCGCAGAATACCCGGATATTGTTGTATTGGATGCTGACATATCCAAATCGACAAAGACTGATTACTTTGCAAATAGATACCCTGAGAGGGCTTTCGATTTTGGCGTAGCTGAAGCGAACATGATCGGCATTGCTGCCGGACTGGCCACGGTGGGCAAGATACCTTTCGCTAACACCTACGCTGTCTTTGCAAGCATGAGAGCCTGCGAGCAGGTGCGCACTTCCATCGCTTATCCTAACTTAAATGTCAAAATCGTGGCCACTCATGGGGGATTAGATGTGGGGGCCGATGGGGTGACTCATCAAGCTATAGAAGACATCGCCATTATGCGGGCTATTCCCAACATGACAGTAATCGTGCCCGCCGATGCTGTGGCCACGAAGAAGGCTGTACAAGCCATTGTGCGCCATTACGGCCCGGTCTACTTGCGCTTGATGCGAAGTTCTGTACCCCTTATCTACAACGATAGCCTCTCCTTCAAAATTGGCAAGGCATTTACCTTACAGGAGGGAGAGGATGTAACATTGATGGCCATAGGCATCATGGTATTTAAAGCCCTTGAGGCTGCTAGATTGCTGGAGAATGAGGGGATAAAGGCTAGAGTAATGGATATTGAGACGATAAAACCATTGGATATTGAAGCTGTTCTTAAGTCAGCCAGCGAGACTGGAGCTATTGTCACTTTGGAGGATCACAGCATTATGGGAGGGTTAGGGGGAGCTGTAGCTGAGGTTTTAGTTGAAAACTTGCCCGTCCCCATGGAAAGGATCGGCGTGAGGGACGTCTTCGGCGAATCTGGGGATTCGGAAAGTTTGCACGAGAAGTATGGGATAGGACTTAGCCACATTGTCCAAGCAGCAAAGAAAGTTATTTTACGAAAATAGACAGACGTAAAGGAGGAATAATGCAGGGGCACTGGTCCATCGTAGGAGTAGTTTCTTTCGCGGATTCAAGGAAAGATCAAGCTCTCGCTGCCGAGGCAATAGAGTATATAAGGGGAAACCACAATGAATTGGTTGAATTCTTGAGAGGGCAAGGCTTCAAAGTCATTGACCCCAATAGCGAATTAGCTGAGGCTTGGTCATAAATCATAAGCCGCGCTCAGACTTGAGCTTGCGCGGCTGCCCCCGTAACATAGAGGTTGCCAAACCATCTCGTACGGAGGCAACCCTATGTTACCACAGGAGCCGCTCCTTGTCACATTAGTCAAGCTGGTGGACCGCATCCCCATACCCCCACCCCCACCGAAACGGGGCCGCCCCAAGTTCTATCCGGACCGCCTGTTCTTAAAGGCATTGACCATCATGATCGTCCGCCACTTGCACAAGGTGCATGAGTTGTTAAGTGTGCTGGACCAACCGACGGATGAGATGCAAGCCCTGCGCGCCTTGTTGACGGAAAGGGGTCGCTATCCCTCACGACGGACGTGGGAGCGACGCTTGAAGGCCATGCCCAACACTTTGCCCGCCCAAATCGGTTGTTTGGGGCGCTATCTGGTTGCCCTCATTCAGCCGTGGGCAAACTGTGGGCGAGCGGTCGCCATCGACAGTACCGTGCTGCGGGCCAACGGCGGTGTGTGGCACAAAAAAGACCGGGAAAAGGGCGAGGTGCCCCACACTGCGATTGATACCGAAGCCCACTGGACCAAGTCCGGCTGGCATGGTTGGGTCTATGGTTGGAAACTGCACCTAGTGACCGTGGTGGCTGCGGTGTGGATTCCCTTGGCCGCGGAACTGACGCCCGCCAACGAGGCTGACAACGAAGTCGCCCCGCTCATGCTGCGGGAACTCCCGCCAGAGGGCCCCTTTCGTCTTGGGCGACATTCACTACAATGCGCCCAACGTGAGGGAGGTGTGTGAGCAGGCCGATCGCATTCTGGTAACCCCCCAGTATGGGCCTTATCCTCATAGCAATGACGGGGTGGGAGTGCGGCGTATCTTCACAAGCTGCGCTCGTTGGCGATGGAGAACTTCAACGAGCTGTTCAAAGGCATCTTCGATGGCCATGGCCAGGTTCCGACCAAGAGCCTAATCAACACGCGACCGTTCGCCCTGGGAGCCGTCTTTGTCTATCAGCTCGCTCTGTTGTATCGCTTTGAGCATGGATTGGACCTACGGGTCGGCCTCAAGGCCTTCCTGAAGGCCGCCTGATGAATTATGACCAAGCCTCAGCCAAGTCGGCATATGCTGAATTCAAGTGGGATACCCTACATGTCAACAAGGATGAACTGTATGCCGAGGATGACATTGATCCCAAAGAGTATCACTACGGACCCTCCGATGTACTCAAGTATTCTAAAGTAATTGCTCCTCAAGAGGGCGATTATTACATACGGAAGCACGCGCACAGCGGGTTCTTTGATACCAGGCTGGACACCCTTCTGCGTACCCTGGGGGTGAAGACCCTGTTTTATGTAGGGTTCGCTTTAGACATGTGCCTTGGAACGACAATGATCGATGCCCTGTGGAGGAATTACAGGGTAATGTTGCTCAGGGACTGTACTTATGCCATAGAGATTTTTGAGGTGGACGCTCTCGGTTCTTGGACCAATCGTTGGCTCCTCTATGTTGAGTGTGCCGTTGGTTATACTTTGACCTCTCAAGATTTCATTAAGGCTTGTGATGCTGCTCTGGAGCAGAGATAGTCAAGGAAAGAGCAATGGCGATGAGGACAAGCATCGCTCTCACGCCGAAGAAAGCGACCTTCGCTCCCCTGCTCTATGCCGGGGACATGGACCGTGGCATCAGGAGGGCAGCCGAGCTGGGTTATGACGGTGTCGAGTTGAACCTGCAGGACCCCCGGCTGATAGATGCCGACCGACTGATCGATACCATCCATTCTCTCGGACTGGTCGTCGTGGCCCAGGGGACGGGCCAGGCGTACATCGAGGAGGGGCTGTACATCGCCAGCACCGACCCAGCGAAGCATGCGGCGGTTATCGAACGGCTGAAGGCGCATATTGATTTTGCCACCATTGCTGGCTCGCAGGTAGTCCTCGGCGGCATCCGGGGCGTGTTTTCGAAGGGTCCTGAGACGCGCAGGCGGGAGTACAAGGCTGCCATCGAAGTCGTCCGGCAGTTGGACGTCTACGCAGCGGATAGGGGTGTTCAACTGACCATCG